>Ga0209707_1000413_pt1 | contig 26104 bp, 27 predicted proteins | sample EN4Hudsemesocosm_FD_184630 | JGI IMG/M metagenome (GOLD analysis project Ga0209707, IMG submission 184630) | Methane-oxidizing microbial communities from mesocosms in the Hudson Canyon - EN4B Hudson Canyon (SPAdes) (version 2) | ecosystem: Environmental > Aquatic > Marine > Cold seeps | place... | reverse complement strand
TACAAGCCTTCCTAATATGGTGCCTCGGGCCGGAATCGAACCGGCACGGTGTTGCCACCGCGGGATTTTAAGTCCCGTGCGTCTACCAGTTTCGCCACCGAGGCTTTGCTGATGTACTAGCAGATCCAGCTATTATAGGCATTCTTGATATAAAGGTCTAGTGTTATTTTGATATTTTTTTAACACCACAAAAACACGACTTATATCAACAACTTGCTTTCGACCACCTTTCCTAACCTACACTTTATGTAACTACTCCTTATAAACCTCTTATCAAATCCAATTATTCTAAGAAGTGGTTTTCCCTATTCATTACTACAAAAGCCCGCTAGAATAATTAACCATGAGATATTTTAATTTTGCTACACATTGCTGTCTTCTATTCTTTTCAATCAGTTTCGCAAACTCCGAAGATATAAAGGAGATTGCTATCAGCTCCTTTTCAACGGGAGAATTAACTGACTGGAAGACTAAATCTTTTTTAGCTACAACTGATTACCAAATAACACCTATTGATAATACGCTTGCTCTACAGGCGATTAGTCATGCAAGTGCTTCAGGCTTGTATAAAGAACAACGTATTGATTTGCACAAGACACCTTATTTAAATTGGAGCTGGCGGATAAACCATCATTTGACAGGGTTAAATGAACAAAGCAAAGCGGGGGATGACTATAGCGCTAGAATTTATATTGTAGTTAATGGCGGCTTGTTCTTTTGGCGGACCAAAGCCATTAACTACGCTTGGGCAAGCAATACAGACAAAGGGGTTATATGGCCCAATGCTTTTGCGGGTAAAAACACTATGATGATTGCATTGCGCTCTAGCAAAGATAAAACACATACCTGGTATTCAGAAAAACGTCATATTCTGGCGGATTTTAAGTACCTGTTTGGCTACGACATTCAGTATATTGATTCTATTGCCTTAATGACAGATACTGACAACTCTAAATCTGATGCTCATGCCTATTATGGTGACATTTATTTTAGTGCTGAGTAGAGACCTGCTCCGAATGAGCATGCCCCGAATGGCTATCCACACCTTCTATTTCAATATCATGCGCTATACCATGTAAAGAGCTAATCACTAACACCCCCGCTAAAATCAAAACAATCTGATATAGCGATGTTTTCATATCCGTTTTTTTATGTAGCGATGGAATTAAGTCTGCAACAGCTATATAAATAAAACTTGATGAAGCCAAAGCTAAAAAGAAAGGTAGCACATCATGTAAATCTTCTAGGCTGTAATAGGCCAACACCCCACCAATAACAGTGGTACAACTAGCTAGTACGTTATAAAACAGCGCTTTTGACTTGCTGTAACCACTTTGCAATAAAATAGCAAAATCACCTACCTCTTGCGGGATCTCATGCGCAGCTACCGCCAGACTCGTTACAATACCTAGCTTTACATCCGTTAAGAATGCTGCGGCAATTAATACACCATCAACAAAGTTATGAATCCCATCACCAATAATAATTAAAGTACCAGCTGATCTATGGCCGTGATCATGGCCATGATTATTATCGGCTTCCGAAGGTTCCTCTACATGATGCGCTTCACAAGACCCTGAATGACAATGCCGCCAAATTAATAACTTTTCTAATACGAAAAAACCAAGAATACCAGCAAGGATAGTACCTGATAGCATCTGAAATTGATCATGCTTAACCTCTTCGAAAGCATGTGGAATCAAGCCCCAAAAAGCAACAGCTAATAATGCACCAATAGCAAAACTAATACCATGAGGTAGAACTTTTGCTCTTAAATCTTCAGGCAACAACAAAAACACACCAGCAGCTAAAACGCTTAACACGCCGCCTATTGCAGTAAATATGATAATTAATATCAATAATTCCAAGGTCAATCTCTCCAAATAAGTGTGGCCATTCGGCCCGTTTCGCCATCACGACGATATGAATAAAATCGTTGCGCATCAGTTACAGTACAAAAATCGCCACCGTAAACCCGAGTAATACCAAGCACAGCTAGTTCAAGCCTAGCCAACTGATAAATATCAGCCAAATATTTTTCTTTGCTTGTTTGTTTAAACGCAGAACTAAAATCATTTGATTTTGCCGTGAAAGACTCTTTAACCTCTCCTCCGACTTCAAAACAATCAGGGCCAATCGCAGGCCCCAACCAAGCAATAACATTATCTGACTTAAACATAGCAGCCGTATTACTAATAATGCCTGCCAGCAACCCTCGCCAACCAGCATGAACAGCAGCTATTTCAGTTCCATCACTGCTAGCCAATAAAACAGGGAGGCAATCTGCTGTCATTACTACACTGACAACACCTGCTTGATCAGTATAACTGGCATCAGCTTGCTGCAATGCTGTATTTTTATCAATTTTAATAACACGATCACCATGTACTTGTTCCAACCAGATAGGGTCTGATGGCAAGTTAAGCATTTGTGATATTGCTTTACGATTTGCTAAAACTGTTTCAGAATTGTCATTAACATGTAATGCAGGGTTAAGGCTTTTAAATACACCTTTACTCAAACCTCCCACCCTTAAAGTAGTCGCTGCATGAATATTACTTTTAACAGGCCAATCAGGTTCAATCCAATTCATTTTGCTTTATTGCTTCAAGCAAATTAACCATGTCTTCTGGCATCGCCAATTCCCATTCACAGTACTCATCCGTTGCAGGATGCTGCAAGCCTAGCTTTGTCGCATGTAAAGCTTGTCTCTTAAAACTTCTTAATACTTCTTCAAGCTGCTCACTGCAATTCGCTGGCATTTGAAAACGACCACCATAAACAGGGTCCCCTACTAATGGATAACCAATATATGCCATGTGCACTCGTATTTGATGCGTACGACCTGTTTCCAATTTAACTCGAATTAAAGTGTTCTTTTTTAATCTCTCTTCTAAACGATAATGCGTTATTGCATGCTTTCCATCGTCTCTTACCGTATGCTTTTTACGATCAGCAGGGTGACGACCCAAAGGTTCATCCACCGTTCCACCCGCTGTCATCCAACCTTTAACTAGCGCTAAATATTCTCGCGTAATGCTACGTTCTTGTAACTGTGTCGATAAACTATTGTGCGCTTGTAATGTTTTAGCCACCATCAACAAACCACTGGTGTCCTTATCAAGCCGATGAACGATACCTGCACGAGGCAAAGTTTTTAACGAAGGCGCATGATTTAATAACGCATTGACTAATGTACCGTCCCAATGCCCTACAGCAGGATGCACAACTAGCCCTGCAGGTTTGTTTACAATAAGAATTGAATCATCTTCAAAGACAATCTCTAATGGAATATTTTCTGCTTCATATTCCATTACCTCTTCTGCTTCAGCATCAAGCGTTATTAGCTCTCCACCATCCACTTTATCTTTTGCTTTCAGCGTTTGTTGATCAACTGTTACTCGCCCAGCTTTAATCCATGTCTGTAATTTACTTCGTGAATAATCAGAAAACATTTCAGCCAAGCATTGATCAAGACGCATGCCAGCCATTTCTTCGGGTATTTTTGCTGTTAATATAGCCATATTAGACTTAAATTTAAGTTATACTCGCCATTTTCCAATAAACAAGTAACGCTTGTTTTGAATTTGAGCGGGAAAACCCTTAATCTTACAACGTGTAGCTAACAATATGCGATCATTTTTATTAAATTTTTTAATTTTTTCTTGTTTATCCATCACTTTGCAAGGCTGTGAAACGCTTAACAGCTCTAAAAATGAAGAGTTTGGCGACTGGGATGCAAAAGAGTTTCATGACAAAGCTAAAGCGGCTATGGATGCCCAGAACTACCAAAAAGCTATAAAGTTATATGAGACTTTAGAAGCAAGATACCCTTTTGGTGATTATGCGGCACAGACACAGCTAAATATTGCTTATGCTTATTATAAGAATGATGATCCAGAAACTGCGATAGCTGCAACTGATAGATTTATTAAAGTCCACCCTAGGCATCCCAATGTGGATTATGCTTATTATTTAAAGGGGTTGATTAACTTTAATCGCAGTATTGGTTTTCTTGAACGCTTTTTACCTACAGACTCATCTCAACGCAATCCGAGCAATGTAAAAGAGGCGTATGACAATTTTGATTTATTAGTTCGCCGTTATCCAAATAGTAAATACGTAGCCGATGCAAAACAACGTATGCTTTCCCTAAGAAATAACCTAGCCATGTATGAGGTGCATGTCGCGCGTTTTTATTTAAAACGTAGGGCTTATATTGCAGCCGCAAATAGAAGCAGCCATGTTATTAAGAAATATCAACGTACACCTGCTGTTCCTTATGCCCTATTAGTTATGGAAGAAGCATATACTAAATTAGGCATGAATGTTTTAGCTGCAGATGCAAAAAGAGTCTATGAACAAAACTATCCTGATGGCCCTCCCGTTGAGGAATACCAAGAAACAACTTCCATACATGAACTTTGGAACTTTTTTGGTCTAGATCAATAATATATAAAATAAAATAATTTGTAGTAGCTCAAAACTATTAGTCGTCTCATAATTTCTGACAGTATTATTTAGGGATGTAGAGACAAGGCATGCCTTGTCTCTACTTTAGATGCCCCACAAGAAGAAAAGTGGAACCAAATAAAAGCTAGCTACTAATACACATAAAACTGTCGCATCATCCCTAAGTCTTCATGCTCTAGGTTATGACAGTGGTATAAGAAGAAACCTTTAAAGTCTTGAAAAGGCTTAATAATTTCAATTTCTTCTCCTGGCATTACTAGTACAGTGTCTTTCCAGCCTGAATCGATAAAACCGTCTTTTACGGTTTCGTACTCATCCAATCGCATACCGCCTGGCTTTCTGGAAATTATCTGGTATTGCTGACCATGTAAATGAATTGGATGAGCCATAGAAAACATCATGCCTCCTCCCATACCACCACCCATATTCATGCCACCACTTTTCTTTCCTCCCATATCCATTTTTTCGTCATCATCGCCATGCTCGCCTTTCTTCATGCCATGATCATGGAAAATCTTAATTTTTTTAGTTGAACCAAGAGGGACTCTTTCAAAATCTAACACTCTATCCATAGAATAAGACTTACCATTTAACATGGGTCTCATGGGTTTCATGGAAATAGCAATAGGTAAAGGATCATGGGCGTTATCTACATCACGTTCAGTCAATCGATCAAATTTAACTAGGCGCTTAGGTAAGCGTGGTGAGTCACTTACTTTTTCTGTTACTTTAAATGAAGCAATAGGGAACTTGGCACCTTGGGCTAGTCCACCGCCTCCCATCATGCCCATTCCTCCCATACCACCCATCATTCCTCCACCCATACCTTTTGAGGAACCGCCTTTTCCTTTCTGCATTTTTTCATACATAGGCGGCATAGCACCTGTATATGGCAAGCTATACATCACTAATTTTGTACCGACAGCTCGGCCACTAAAATCTAGCCATAAATCAATACGCTCTCCAGGAGCAAGCATAATATACGGTCTAGTTTCGGGCTTTTCTAACAATCCAGCATCAGTGCCGATAGCTGTTAACGGAGTTCCATCATCCCAACCTAATTTATAAATTCTTGAGTTTGATCCATTCAACCCTCTAAATCGATAGGCTCTTGATTTAACTTCAAATTCAACATTGGGTTTACCATTAACTAAAATAGTATCACCTAAGAATCCCGACATTCTGCCATGCATACCTTTTAAGTATTGCAATTGATTTCGGTTATTAAAAGTCCTATCTTGCAATACAAAAGGAATATCGTATTCCCCTGTAGGTAATTCTATTTTTTTCTCTTCATCATCAGTTACAGTAATAATACCCGCTAACCCTTGATAAACCTGCTCGGCTGTTAATTCGTGTGTATGTGAGTGATAAAAGCTTGTTCCTGCCCGATTCATTACTTCAAATTCATAGACAAACTTTTCCCCTGACTGGATAGTGTACATGGGGTGTCCATCACTTTTCTGAGGTACATGTAAGCCATGCCAGTGAATAATAGACGGTTCCTTTAAACCGTTATTAAAATATATACGAACTTTCTGACCTTTCTCATAATTAATAATCGGGCCAAGATAATTACCTTTCAAATGTTGCAAGGTATCTTTAGGGCCTTTTATTAATTTACCGTAATATTTCTGAACCCTTGTATTAGGCCCACTTTTTAATACAGGTACATATCCCTCACGGGCTGTCATTGCTATTTCCACATCGGGGTTAAAGCCAGGAGTTGCTCTGCTTTTAACTTGCCCTTTGTTAGCTAATACCAAGCCAGGGAATGCTGCTGTTGCAGCACCTAGGGCTGCATGCTGTAGAAATTGACGTCTATTTTTATTTTTTATTGTCATTATCCTTCCTCAAAATTAAACAGTTAGTATTTAATTAATTACTAAATATACGCTTTTTTGAAAGGATAACAACCGTGTATTTATCTTGTTACGCCTGTTTTTCTAATGTTAGAAAACTGTAAGTAAAATCAACACTAGAATCATTCTCAATATCTTCTCTAGCAATTTCTTTCCACTCCTTGCTATCAATCACAGGAAAGAATGTATCTGCTTTAAACGCTTTATTAATTTCAGTTAAATACAGTTTATCTGCTACTGGTAATATTGCCTCATAAAAAGTAGCCCCTCCAATAACAAAGACCTCATCATATTGCTGACAAGATGCAATGGCTTCATCAATCGTATTAAAAACTTCACAGCCTGCTTGCTGATAATCACTATTTCGACTGATTATAATATTAGTTCGTCCAGGCAAGGGTCTACCAATAGACTCATAGGTTTTTCTCCCCATTAAAATAGGAGATCCCATGGTAATTTGTTTAAATTTCTTAAGATCTGCAGATAAATGCCAAGGCATTTCATTATTAAGCCCAATTGCACGATTCGTTGCCATCGCAACAATAAGTGATATTTTCATGATTTATTCTTAGGAGTTAAAGACAAAGCTTATATCAACAACAATATTTGCCTAGTAAATTCATTACGCAGACATGAGCAACTTGCTCAAGCCATATTTTAACGATCAATATACCATTGCCAGTCTTACTAAATATAATTAATTAGCTAGTAAGGAGCCTGCTCTAGGCTCATCTAGAGAACCATCTGGCTCCAAAAATTTAAAGGGCACAGAAACTAATTCCATTCCCGTATTAAGTTGCACTGCAAAATGTAAATGAGGCCCTGAAGAAAAGCCGGTATTTCCTGAATAGCCAATTAACTGTCCAGCATAAACTTTTAATCCTGGATAAACTTGAGCCGTTTCTAGTGCTAAATGTGCATATACAGCCATTGATCCATCATCATGTAAAATTCTAATACTATTTGCTCTACTCTTATAAGCTTGTTCGGTTCCACCTTTAAAGAAGTCATTATTTACTTCAATTACAACTCCTGCTCTAGCCGCATGTACAGGAGTATCTACAGGCATGACTAAATCAACTGCATATTTATTTTGTTTATCGGTATGGCTAAATTTACCACCAAAAGCTTGAGAAACTGCAATCGATGTATTTTTTTCAAAAGGTGGTAAATAAACAGCATTTTCATCATGCCTTGCTAAAGGGCTACCAAGAATATAGTGATACTTTAATGAGTACCCCCAAGATTTATATTTATTAATGGCTTTTAATTTGAATAAAGTTTGAGACTTTCCCGGAGCAACAATAAACCGTTTAGGTAAGGCTGGTAATGAAATAGTATTATTTATCTCAGTCAAACTAAACTCTATTTCTACAGATACTTTATGCCTATTAATTACATAATATTCAGGGTTTTGTTTTTCCCCTTTCTTTTCTAACCAAACATAGCGTTTCGTAGCCGCCTTTAATTGCCTAACCTCTACTATTTGATCTGACTCATGCTTAGGAGGCTTATCTGAAAAATGCCATAAACCTTGAGAGTCTTTATATTTATAGAGCTTTTTCCCATATAAAACAGGAGAAAGTAAACTCATTATTAAGAGGGTCATTAATAATTTCATTCAGTTCTCAATATCAAGAAAGGTTGATTCAGGGTACAATTAAAATTATGCTTCTCAAGTTAGAAGTTAGCATGCCTAGATAAAATCAATTTATAAATAATGGCATATTTGATAATAGTCGATTAATCATTATTCTGGTACAGATAAATTACAAATTCAGAAACAAATACAATCTGCCTCTGTGGTAGTGAATTGGAGTACTCACTTTGTTGTGAGCCCTTTCATAAAAAAGTGAGCAATCCATTAACAGCTGAAGCATTAATGCGTTCTAGGTTTACCGCTTATGCAAACAAAAATGAAAGCTATTTACTCGAAACATGGAGTGGTAGTAAACGACCTGAATCCATTGATTTTACAAAAGAAGAGGCTGTCTGGACCAAGCTTGAAATTGTAAAAACTAAAAAAGGCTCAAAAAAAGACAGTAAAGGGATTGTTGAGTTTAAAGCTTATTACAACCTAGAAGATGAACCCTATGTGATGACTGAGATTAGTCGTTTTATAAAAAAATCTGAGCGCTGGTTTTATTTAGATGGTGTGGTTAAATCTGTGTCAAAAGTGAACCAGCAATTCAATCAAGGAAAAAATGCTCCTTGCTCTTGCGGTAGTGGTAAAAAATTTAAACGCTGTTGCGGTAAATAATTATGGTTATAATTTTAAGAAGAATCCCCCAAAACACTAGCGAACAAGATATTATTGACTTCGTAGAGCCCGCATTAAAGGGTGGACTGTTTAAAAAAACAGGCCATATAGAATCCATTCAAAAATTAGTTTTAAAAGATACACAAAGAAAAACGATTGAATTTCATGGTTTAGTCTCTATAGACTCTGAAGCTGCTGCAAACAGAGCTATAAAAGACCTTAATAGAAAAATATTTAAAAACAAGCCCATTTTAGTTCGGGAATATTTTCACCGGTCTTGGCATAATGACCCAAGAATCAACATGCGCGAATGGAACGAAGAACTTGTTGATAAACGTAAAAATAGCAGAAGACGCCGTCGACTTGAAGTTGTCACTAAAGAATCTTTAAAGTTCAGCAATAAGGAAGAAAACCTTAGGGTTCTATAAGTTTTTCTAACAAGGGTGCTAGTTTTTTTAGTTGCCTATGCTTTTCCAAGCGATGACTAACAACAATACTGCTCAATTCAGCAAGCGCCAGATTAAAGTCATCATTAACTATTAGATAGTTAAACTCATCGCAATGACTCATTTCTTGTACGGCATCTTGCATTCTACGATCAATAATTTCTTGGCTATCTTGCCCTCTATTTTCTAATCGCTGCTGCAAAACATCTATAGATGGTGGCAAAATAAATATAGAAATACCATCAGGAAGCATTTTTCTAACTTGTTGAGCACCTTGCCAGTCAATTTCTAAAATAACATCAATACCATTATCTAAATAATATTCAACTGATTGTTGTGCGGTGCCATAAAAATTATCAAACACTTGCGCATGCTCCAAAAAAGCATGTTCAGTTATCATTTGCTTAAATTCTTCTACCGTAGAAAAAAAATAGTCTTTGCCATGTGTTTCACCCTCTCGCATTTGTCGAGTCGTATGAGAAACAGAAACAATTAATTGATCAAGATTTTCGACCAACTGTTTTACTAAGCTGGTTTTCCCCGCGCCTGATGGAGCGGAAATAATATAAAGTTTACCTTTGTTCATTTCAATGCCTTACTCAATATTTTGTACTTGTTCGCGCATTTGCTCAATCAACACTTTCAAGTCGATTGAAATTTGAGTCATTTCTTTATCAGCCGATTTAGAGCCTAAGGTATTTGCTTCTCTATTCATTTCTTGCATTAAAAAATCAAGTCTTCGCCCTATAGGTTCTTGTTTAGTTAATACATTAAGCACTTCATTAACATGGGTATCAAGACGATCAAGCTCTTCTGCCACATCAAGCTTTTGAGCTAAAAAAACCATTTCCTGTTCTAATCTATCAAAATCAGGGTCGGCAACAAACTCAGCTAAACGCTCTTTAGTTTTAGTACGAATACGCTCTAATACCTCTGGCATTCTTTTATTCGCAGCTTCAACTAATAACTGAACATTTTTACATCGCTGTTCAATAAGAGCTCCCAGTTGCTTACCCTCACTTTCTCTGGCAATAATTAGCTGTTCAAGCGTATGTTTAACTAAGGTATTAATGCCTTCTAATAATTCTTCTTTATTTGATTCTTGCTCCTGCTGAACACCAGGGTAGTTTAAAATTTCAAATGCAGTAAAAGGGTGACCATTATGCATAAGGTCTTCAATTTTAGAAGTTGCCTGCAATAATGCTTTAACCGCATCTTCATTAATCGTAATAGTGTGTTTCTGATTAGCTATTTTTTTATAGCTTAATGCACATTCAATTTTTCCTCGTTTTAAAGAACTGGTAATTAATGACCTTAAATCAGCTTCTGAAAAACGCAACCTTTCAGGTAATTTGAGTGAAACATCACAATACCTATGATTAACTGAGCGAAATTCACAATTAACTGTTAAGTTATTAACTTCTATTTCACCGCTTGCGAAAGCGGTCATACTTTTTATCATTATTTAACCTATACTTAGGAACAAGCGTCCTTATTTTCTAACTTGTAATATTAAAAACTATCTATGGCTGAATATTACGACCCTGAAACCTACCCAAAAAAGTGGAATTATCTGCAATCGGGCACCATTATAGACCAGTATATGATCGAACGGGAATTAGCGCATGGTGGCTTTAGTTCTGTTTACTTAGCTCGACAATTAGAAGATCAGGTTCAAGTCGCTATTAAAGAATATTTACCCCGTAAATTTGCCCATAGAACATGGAATAATGTTGTTATCCCTCATAGCGCTGAAACTAAAGTTTTATTTTTAAGAGGTCGCGCCCTTTTTTTTGAAGAGGCAAAAGTACTGGCCAAATTAAAACATCATAATATCGTCGACGTTACTAATTTTTTCCAAGAAAATGAAACCGTATATATGGTGATGACTTATGACTATGGTGTTACTTTAGATAAAATAATTACTAATGCAAATATAAAAAAAGACGAGCAATTACTGACATCAATTTTTAGACAGCTATTGACTGGCATTGAGGTTATTCATCAAAATAAAATGCTTCATCTTGATATTAAACCCGCTAATATTTTAGTCCGGCCAGGTTTCGATCCCTTATTACTAGACTTTGGAGCTATCAGAGAATTTCCAAATTCAAATAAAAGCCAACAATCAAAAGTTTTAACAACTGGGTTTTCTCCTGTAGAACAATACTCCTCAAGCGATCTCGGGCCATGGACTGACTTATATGCTGTCGGAGCCAGTATGCGTTGCTGTTTAGGTGGAAAAAAATTGCTACCCGCACCAGATAGAGATAAAAAAGACAGCATGGTTCCAGCAGTTAAAGCATATAAAAGAAAATTTCCTGAATATCTATTAAAGGCTGTTGATTGGGCGATGGAAATTAAACCAGAAGATAGACCTCAATCGGTAACGGAATTACAAGATGCTTTAACCCCCTAAATATTAAAGCACTAGGGACTAGATTAGAAAACAGTTATACTGTGCCGTTTTTTATCTAAGAGTACTTGCATGAGACCTAGCGGACGTAATCCCAACCAATTAAGAGATGTTAACTTTATCTGCAACTATACAAAACATGCCGAAGGCTCTGTTATGGTTGAATTTGGCGACACTAGAGTGCTTTGTACTGCTAGTGTTGAAAGACGCGTTCCTCGCTTTTTAAAAGGTAAAGGTGAAGGCTGGATAACGGCTGAATATGGCATGCTACCCCGATCAACCAATGACCGTATGGGACGTGAAGCAAGCAGAGGTAAGCAAGGCGGGCGCACATTAGAAATTCAACGTTTAATTGGCCGTTCTCTACGAGCATCAATTGATTTAAAGGCTTTAGGCGAACATACCATTACTATTGATTGCGATGTGATTCAAGCAGATGGTGGCACAAGAACAGCCTCTATTACAGGTGGATTTGTTGCACTATCAATTGCTATCAATCATATGTTAGCTAAAAAAATGATTAAAAAAAATCCACTTCATGGCCAAATTGCATCAGTTTCTGTGGGTATCTATAAAGGCACACCTGTGCTTGATCTAGATTATGCTGAAGATAGTAATGCAGAAACCGATATGAATGTCGTTATGAATGATGCCGCTGCATTTATTGAAGTACAAGGCACTGCTGAAGGGCATGCTTTTAGAAAAGATGAACTAGATTCTATGCTTGAACTTGCTGAACATGGCATTAATCAATTATTAGAAAAACAACAAGCAGCGCTAGACTCTATTGCCTAATATGTTGGCTGGGTTAAGTCTAAAACTAAACCCAGCACTCAACCTATCTAAAAGTGAGAATTTATTATGTCTTTTTCTAATCAGCAACAAATCGTTTTAGCCAGTGGAAACAAAGGCAAGATAAAAGAGATACAAGCTATTCTCAAAGATCACCCTATTATTCCTCAATCACAATTTAAGGTAGAAGAAGCAGAGGAAACAGGCTCCACTTTTGTTGAAAATGCCATCATCAAAGCACGTAATGCAGCTTTACATTGTAATTCCGCGGCCATTGCCGATGACTCTGGCTTAGTAGTTGATGCTTTAGATGGTGCGCCAGGTGTTATTTCAGCTCGCTATGCAGGTGTTGGTGCTTCAGATCAAGATAACCTATTAAAATTATTAAAAGATTTAGAAGGTGTTCCCGCAGAGCAACGTACTGCCCGCTTTGTTTGTGTCATTGTATTAATGCGCCATGCAAATGATCCATTACCTCTTATTGCTCAAGGTACTTGGGAAGGAACTATTCTTAATCAATCTATTGGTGAAAATGGTTTTGGATATGACCCTATCTTTTGGGTTCCAACACACAACAAAGCCTCTGCTGAATTATCTGCAGAAGTAAAAAACTCCATCAGTCATCGAGGGCAAGCATTACAAATTTTGACTAAATTACTTCAAAACATATAAGTTGTGAAAATACTTGCTCAACAAGCTAGCAAGCAATTTACTAAAGCCGCTATTCAAGAGATAACGGCTTTAGGCAATGGATTAATTAACGACACATTCTTAATCAAAACCGAAAAATCAAGCTTTGTTCTACAACGTATAAATACCCAAGTTTTCCCCGATCCTAGTTTAATTATGGAAAACTTGGACTTATTAAGTAATCATCTTCAAAAAAAGATCGCAATAAAGCTAACAATTCCCCTCGTTCTAAAAACAATAACTCAACAGCCTTATTATAAGGATGACAATAAAAATTTCTGGCGAGCATTAGAGTTTATTGATAACACGGAAAGTAAAGAACAGCTTAGCAACCAAAAACAGGCTGAACAAATTGGTTTTGCTTTAGGGCATTTTCATCGTCTACTAAGTGATGCTGATACAACTTTATTTCATGATACCTTACCTGGTTTTCATATTACGCCTCATTATTACCAACAATATCAAGCAATAGAAGACAATCTTCAAAAAGAAATTCAACTAAAAAAAGTACCGCAATGTAGACAGTTTATAGATCAATTTTCAGTAAAAATTAATAGCCTTGAAAAAGCTAAACAACAAGGTTTATTAATAGAAAGAATAACCCATGGAGACCCTAAGCTTAATAACTTTTTATTCACTAAAAATAGCAATAATATTATTAGCTTAATCGATTTAGATACTATCAAACCTGGCTTGGTACATTATGATATAGCCGATTGTTTACGTTCTTGTTGCCATAACCCATCTTCAAATACATTTGACCTGAAGTTATGTGAAATTATTTTATCTAGCTATTTAAAAGAAATGGCTGATATTTTCACAAACTCTGATTATGAATATTTATATTCAGCAATAGAGTTAATCCCATTTGAATTGGGCTTACGTTTTTTTACTGACTATTTACAAGGAAACCAATACTTTAAAGTAGCTTCTCCAGAACAAAATTTAGATAGAGCTTGGGCTCAATTTAAACTATGTAAAAATATAGCTGAACAAGAAGAGGAAATCAGAGACATTATTTATAGTTAATTACCTCTAAATAGCCTTATTATCGGTTATTGATACCCTCATTCAAGCAAAAAACCTCCTTTTTATTCGCTGATTAAGTTCGATTCTTATTTACACCCTCAATTGACTTTATAGCTATATGCGAGTATATATTTTTATACTTGTTTATAAACCGAGGAGACAAAGCCATGAAACTATTTCAAGGTAGTATAGTTATATTCGGGATGTTGTTATTAAATGGATGCGGCGATCAAATTTGGTGCGGAGAAAATGGCTGTGGAGCAAATAGAGATGTTTCAACACCAACTGTTCCTATAAACACTCAGAGTATTCATTTTACTTTAAGAGATATAGAGACAGATAATCATCTAACTTAAAAGATGAAACTTAATGACCTTATAATCGTCTTAGCTAAAGAAGGTTTTAAATGGAGGTTAAGATGAACACATTAACAACACATCGTAAACAAGAAAGTCATTTAACAGATTATGATGGCTTAGCTCACCTTATGTATGTAATGCAGGCAATATCTTTCCTATTTGGAGGAATTCCCTTTGTGACTGCTATGGCTTTAAATTACCTTAATAGACATCATGTACAAGGAACTTGGTTAGAGTCGCATTTCAAATGGCAAAATGAAACATTCTGGGTTGGGTTAACCTTAACTTTAATTGGAGTAGCCACATTGCCATTTTTTATTGGTTTTGTAATTTTGATTGCGACTGTGATTTGGGTAATCCATAGAATAGTTTATGGCTGGGTGGCATTGTATAAATCTAAAGAAGTAAAAGCATTCTCAAAATTCCATTTTATTTAAATAGCTGATCAGGGTTACTGTCTATCAAGCCCTTTAAAGCCTTTATCTTAAGAGCTGTTCTCGGCTTTTATACCTCATTACTTATCTCCCCCTATAAGTAACTCTTTAGTAAACTTTTATTTTCCTTACTTTTTCTTTTCGGCTAAATATTCTTACCTTTGCAGATAAAAGAATTAAAACGTGGTAGATCAATGATTTTACAAGTAAGTTGATGGTAGAATGATAAGATTTGATCATATTATCGATTCATGCAATTAATTAGGGGCTTAACTCACCTTAAACCATTACAAGAAGGCTGTGTATTAACCGTTGGAAATTTTGATGGTGTGCATACTGGACATAAAAAGGTAATAGATAAACTTGCAGCTCATGGAAAGAGAATGGGACTACCGGTTGTAGTGATGATGTTTGAGCCACAACCTTTAGAGTTTTTTCTAAGAGAAAATGCCCCATCAAGACTAACAAGGTTAAGAGAAAAAGTAATTCAATTTAGGTCGTTGGCAGTTGATAAATTGGTTATTGTTAAATTTAATCAGAACACTGCAAATTACAAAGCTGAGAATTTTATTACTGATTTGTTAGTCGACAAATTAAATGTAAAGCATTTAGTCATTGGAGATGACTTTCACTTTGGCAAGGCGCGCCGAGGAAACTTTGCCATGCTCAAGGAAAAAGGCCTTGAACTTGGTTTTGGTGTTGAATCAACTGATTCATTTTTTGTTAATCAACACCGAGTGAGCAGCACCTTAATCAGGGATGCTTTGGGTCAAGGCGACTTGTCAAAAGCCAAACAAATGCTAGGTAGAGATTATTCCGTTTGTGGCAGAGTAGCACATGGCAATAAACGCGGTAGAACAATTGGTTTCCCTACAGCTAATATACGTATGTTTAGACGTAATACCCCCGTTACTGGCGTATATGCAGTGACTATGACGGGCATTGCAGGTAGAGAAATACAAGGCATTGCCAATGTAGGGACTAGGCCAACCGTAGACGGTGGAAAAAAAGTTATTTTAGAAACGCATTTATTCGATTTTAATGAAGAAATTTACGGTCATTATGTTGAAGTGTTTTTTAAGAAAAAGATTAGAGATGAAGTTCGTTTTCAATCATTAAATGAACTGAAAACACAAATAGAAAAAGATATTGTTATTGCAAAACAAATTTTAGATTTAAATTTGGAAGTGAGGCTTTAGCCTCGCATTTACTAACTCGGCGAGGCTAAAGCCTCACTTCCTTGGTTTACCTTTTATATATAGCTGAAACTAGAAAAATGGAATACAAAAAGACACTGAATTTACCTAAGACCGCTTTTCCAATGAAAGGCAATTTGGCACAACGTGAGCCAGAGCGTTTAAAAAAATGGAACGAAGCGGGACTATACAAGCAAATTAGGGAAAAAGCAGCGGGTCGTCCTCCATTTATTCTGCATGATGGCCCTCCTTATGCAAATGGCGAGATTCATATTGGTCATGCGGTAAATAAAGTACTAAAAGACATTATTTTAAAGTCAAAAACATTAAATGGTTTTGATGCACCTTATGTACCTGGCTGGGATTGTCATGGTCTACCTATTGAATTGATGGTAGAAAAGAAAATTGGTAAGGCTGGCGTTAAAGTATCTCCTGCCATCTTCCGTAAAGAGTGTCGTAGTTATGCTGCCAAGCAAGTTAAAAAACAAAAAGAAGCGTTTATTCGTTTAGGTATTTTGGGTGAATGGGAAAATCCTTATTTAACGATGGATTTTGCTTTTGAAGCAGATATTGTACGATCTTTAGGAAAAATTGCGGCAAAAGGGCATCTAACTCAAGGCTCAAAACCTGTTCATTGGTGTACTGATTGTGGATCAGCACTTGCTGAAGCTGAAGTTGAATATGAAGATAAGCATTCACCAGCAATAGATGTTAAATTTCAAGTGGTTGATGAAGCTGCATTTATGGCAAGTTGCCATAACGTGCCCGATCATCATGGTGAAGGTGAATTATCTGTCGTTATTTGGACCACAACACCTTGGACATTACCTGCAAACCAAGGCGTATCATTAAATCCTGAGCTTGAATATGCTGTTGTTCAATGTGAAATTGACGGAAAAAAAGAACGTTTAGTCGTAGCAGAAGTTCTATTAAAAGACGCGATGATGAGATACGGCGTAGGCGAGCATCATGTTCTAGCTTACTGTAAAGGTGAAGCGCTTAATAAACAGTTATTGCAACATCCGTTTTATGACCGTCAAGTCCCTATTATTCTAGGTGATCATGTAACGACTGATGCAGGTACGGGTGCTGTACATACTGCACCTGGTCATGGTCAAGACGATTATGTTGTTGGTATGAAAAATGGGTTGCCAGTTGATAACCCTGTCGATAGCAACGGTGTCTTTTTGCCAAGCACAGAATTTTTTGCTGGCGAACATGTTTTTAGTGCCAATGAACATGTACTTGAAGTATTAAAAGAAAAAGGTAAATTAGCGCATCATGTCGCAATTTTACACAGCTACCCTCATTGCTGGCGTCATAAAACTCCAATTATTTTTAGAGCAACGCCACAATGGTTTATCTCAATGAATGAGAACAAACTACGTGAGCAAGCATTAAACGAAGTTAAACAAGTGCAATGGATTCCTGATTGGGGCCAAGCACGTATCGAAAGTATGATTGATGGCCGCCCTGATTGGTGTATTTCTCGTCAACGTACTTGGGGTGTGCCGATTGCTTTCTTTATAAACAAAGAAACTGGCGAACTTCACCCTCGTACTGCAGAATTAGTGGAAGAAGTTGCAAAACGTATTGAAGAAAAAGGTATTGAAGCCTGGTTTGAACTAGAAGCCTCTGAATTGATTGGCGATGATGCTGAGCAATACGAAAAAATGCAAGATACCTTAGATGTCTGGTTTGATTCAGGTGTGACACATGCTGCAGTATTAAATAAGCGTGACAACCTAAGATTCCCCGCTGATTTATATCTTGAAGGTTCTGACCAACATAGAGGCTGGTTTCAATCATCATTATTAACATCAACTGCGATGAATGATGCAGCACCTTATAAGTCTGTTTTAACACATGGCTTTACAGTTGATGCGGACGGCAAGAAAATGTCTAAGTCAGCAGGTAACGTAGTCGCACCACAAAGTATTATGAAAAATTTAGGGGCAGATGTTTTGCGTCTTTGGGTTTCTGCCACTGATTATCGTGGAGAAATGAATGTCTCTGATGAAATTTTAAAAAGAACATCAGATGGGTACCGTCGATTAAGAAATACAGCACGATTCCTACTCTCTAACTTAGATGGCTTTAATCCTACAACTGATTTAGTTGAAGCAAAAGATATGCTGCCATTAGATCGTTGGGCTGTAGATAAAGCACATCAATTACAACAAGATGTAATTGCTGGCTATGAGACTTACCATTTTCAACAAGTTTTTCAAAAAGTTCATCACTTCTGTGCGATGGATTTAGGTGGTTTTTACCTAGATATTGTTAAAGATCGTCAATATACAGCTAAATCAGATGGCTTAGCACGTAGATCAGCACAAACAGCTATGTATCATATTGTTGAAGCATTGGCGCGTTGGTTGGCTCCCATTACTAGCTATACAGCTGATGAAATTTGGCAATATATTCCAGGTGAGCGTAGTGATTCTATCTTTTTAGAAACGTGGTACGAGGGATTATTTGAACTTGATGCTGACACAGCGATGGATCGTGAATTCTGGGAAAAAATTAATACAGTCCGTTCTGCCGTCAGTAAAGAAATTGAACAAGTAAGATCAAAAGGTGAAATAGGTTCATCACTCAATGCAGAAGTTGAACTGTATTGTAATGAAGAATATCTATCTATCTTAAACTTGCTGACGACCGAATTACATTTTGTATTTATTACCTCAGCTGCAATAGTCACTGACGAGAAGTTTTGTCCAGAAGATGCGATTCAAACTGAAGTAGAAGGTATAAGATTAAAAGTGGCCGCATCAGAGCATGAAAAATGTACTCGTTGCTGGCATCATCGTGAAGACTTAGGTGTTAATGAAGATCACCCAGAACTTTGTGGTCGTTGTGTAGATAATATTGTTGGTGATGGAGAAGTCCGTCAGTTTGCTTAATTATCTCTTGTTTTAAAAGAAAATAATGTAGCCTTGATGAAACAAAGTGGAATCAAGGTTTACATTAAAACTTCCTCGATTCCGCTTCGCTGCATCAAGGCTACATATTTTAAATCTCTTAGTTTTTGAGTATCAGTGACAAAAATATATTGCCTTACCTCAAGTTTTAGATATTAAAAAGGTTTTTTAAAATGCTTAAATGGTTATGGTTATCCCTTATTGCACTGGTTCTTGATCAGTGGACTAAAATTGCAGTAGATGGCTCAATGCGCCTTTATGAATCTATTGCTATTATTCCTGGTTTTAATTTAACTTATGTACACAACACAGGCGCTGCTTTTAGCTTTTTAAGTGAGGCGGGTGGTTGGCAACGCTGGTTTTTTGCTGCAATGGCTCTAATTATTAGTGCTGTATTGACAGTTTGGTTGTATAGACTGAAAAGTCATGAAACATTGCTAGCGGTTGCTTTATCTTTAGTTTTAGGCGGAGCGATTGGAAATTTAATTGATAGATTGGCTTATGGCTATGTGATTGACTTTTTAGATGTGTATTATCAGTCTTGGCATTGGCCTGCATTTAATATTGCTGATATGGCTATTTCTGTGGGTGTTTTCTTAATGTTATTAGAAAACTTTGGTATTGGGGTAAATATGCCAGAAGAAGATAACGATGATATTTAAAAAGCTTGATTTAAAGAATTAAATGTTAAAGGGGATCCCAACTTACTTAGATAAATTAATTAAGTAAGCTGGGATATAAATCTAAAGCTTATGGGTTAACGGTAACTTCATTACTATAAGCTGAGCTTCCATTATCGTTATTCGCTGTCACTTTAAACTTCACAGTGTCGCTTGTTAAGTTTGTGCTGAACGATGTACCGTGGCTGCTGCCATATTCCTGGTAAATACAGCTAGTTGATCTATTTTTACCTTTCCCTGTTGTTTCTTCAGTACATTGCGAGATAGTGTAATGACTAGCCAAACTTGAAGCATTCCAGTTTAAGTCAATTGTACCGGTGGTTACTTTAGTTCTTCCTTTACCTGAAACAGATTTGTTAACCGTAAAACTAAGGTTGTTAGGTGTTTCGGGTACTAGGCTAGAAGAATCAATAATCTGTGTGCTAATTTGGCTTGAATCAGAACTACTATGACTATCTGTTACCGTTAAAGTGACAGTATAGCTACCAAAATTAACATAACTATGACTTGGATTTGCTAGTGTAGAGCTATTGCCGTCGCCAAAATCCCAAGAATAACTTAATGTATCTCCTGTGTCGGGGTCAAAAGAGTTTGCAGATGAAAAGTTAACCGTTAGAGATTCTGTATTTGCGGGTGCAGAAGCCGATGCAATTGGGGCATCATTCACTGATATAACAGAAACAGAAACAGTAGCTGTTGCTGATCCTCCAAAACCATCATTTACTGTATAACTAAAGCTATCTACACCATTGAAGTTATTATTTGGTGAGTAGCTAGCAACCCCATTATTATGGCTAACCATCCCATTTGAAGCAGATTGAACAGTAAAGCTTAATGAGTCACCATCTGTATCAGAAGCTAGGCTGGCTAAATCAACCGTCATATTGCTATCTTCTTGAGTGCTTACTGATTTATTTAATGCAACAGGTCTATTATTAACTGCTGTTGTAGCACTTGCTGTTGCTGAAGCGTTAGTTGTATTGTTATAAGCATCTTTAGCTATAACTTGAAAACTATAACTGCTACCTGAAACTAGGCCTTCAGCCGTAAATTGATTTGATGCTTGCCAACCACTGTCATTACAACCACCGCTTACACAAATAAAGTTATATTGAACACTCCCTGATTCATCCGATGCAGTTGTTGCTTGCATACTAATGCTAGTTTTTGATTGAGTATAAGGAGAAACTGCCCAACCCATTGGGTTTGGTGTAGGTGGTGTATTGTCAGTAACAATAGTAAATGGTTCAACATTTCCTGAAATAAAATACTGCCCTAAACTACCGTAGTCAGAGTAAGGCGAGTTACTATTACCTACACCACTAATTGCTAATAAGTATTGTCCATTATTTACTGTTGCTGTAATTTGAGCATCTGTTTCAGTAAGTGGGTCATTACTACTAATTAACTGTCCATCCCAAGTATATAGGCTAACTTTAATATCAAGATTAGCGCCTCGACGAGCACCGTTATAAAAAGAATCCCATGCAGGTGTAACAATAATATTTAAAGGACCTGCTCCAGCATCAAAAGCGAAGAAATCAACATCATTACGAGTTTCAATAATACCTTTATTGTCTGGAGCATTATTTAAAGGGTCAGATTCGGGTGAAGTAACATTAATATTACCTTGTGCATCAAGCAATAATTGAGTTGGGTTGAAAATATCATTACCATGATCATCAGTTCTAGTATTTAAATGACCTGTAATAATTTGCATATCATCTTGTTGTAAAGATGCACCTGCATATTCTCCCTTACTCCATTGAGTTACATTAGTGTAATAGCCAACGCCCATAATGGGAGCCCATGAAACATAACCACTTCCATGGCCAGTATAGTAAGAAGCTGTTGAAGAACCATCATGAGAAAGGCCTAAATTATGCCCCATTTCATGCGATGCAGCCTCAGCAATATAAGGTGCGTACGACCCCAAATGGTTGTAATAAACTAAAGCTGGTGAATACCTACTGGCATAATCTGAACGCCCCCAAACATTAACATAAGCAACACCACCTCCACCTGAAGATGGCATTTCATTACCTGCAAGATCAGTACTACGAGTAATCAATATACGGCCTGTTGTCGAGCCAAAACTTGTTGGTTCTTCAGTGGTAACATCTGTATCAAATGGTGCATAATCTTCTGCGACACGGTGCCATATTTCAGCAATTTGGACTAATTCATTACTGCTGAATGATCCCATATTGCCATCCGTATCAAATGGAGTTGCGTTAATGGTGGCAGAACCCCATGCTGTATTAGTAAAAGAGTGCCCATCAACATCAATATAAATTACGTTAGTTGCACCAGGTTTACTATGTAGTTTAAAGGTATCTGTCGCACTAATTGCTTGAGGTAGTACTGTTGATTCATCTGTGGTGGCTGCTAATTCTGGTGTATCAAAAGTGTCTCCATATAGTACAGCCCCTTCATTATCAATTTGCATATGTTCAAGATCATGCTCACTAAATGCAAAAGAGTGTAGCCACTTCATCGCTTTTTGCTGTTTGCCATGAGGTAAAGATTTTAATTTTGATTTAACTTTACCATTTGGAAGTTCATTCATTAAAAAAGGAGAGCCTTTACCAAATTGCTTAACTTTATTAGGAGCCGCCGTGGAATAAGCAGGAAGCAATAAAATGGTTATCGCTGTTGCTAGAACGGTTTTTTTGAATTGAATAGTTTTCATAAGGCACCCTTTATATAATTCGTTTGATTCATATCTTAGTAAAGTCCTGTTAGTAATTATGTGCAAAAAGTCGCAGTTTTAAAGCTGAAGTGATTAAATTGTAGAGGCTGTGATGAAGTTGGGCTTTTTATACAAAAAAACTCTAGTCAGGTGCGCCATCCCAATATACCACAAGGGTAAAAAGCAAATTTCATACCAATACTGAAGGGTGTTATTTATTGATAGCAGATAAAAAGTCATTCCAATTAAAAAAAGGGCCAGGGTCGACCTTTCTTCCTGGGGCAATATCGCTATGACCCACTATATGCCCTGGTGATAAGGCAGGGTAATGATCAACCAAAGCTTTACTGACAGAAACTAACTGAGCATATTGTTCAGGGGTATAAGGTTGGTTTTCAGACCCTTCTAATTCAATTCCAATAGAAAAATCATTACATTTTTGTCGTTCTTTGAAGACAGAAACTCCAGCATGCCAGGCGCGTTTATTGAAAGCTACAAATTGAACAAGCTCTCCAGTACGTTTTATTAACAAATGAGAAGACACTTTTAGCTGATGAATTTCTTCAAAATAAGGATGATCATTTGGATTTAATTGATTACAAAATAATTGATCAATATAATCTCCACCAAATTGTTCAGGTGGAAGGCTGATACAATGGATAACTAAAAGAGAGATAGGCTCATCAATCGGGCGATCATCATAATTAGGTGATGGGACGATACATGCTTGGCTAAGCCAATGGTTCTTAATTTTCATAAAACAATCTAACTAGAAATAGTGACGGTATTTAAACACATGAGTAATCAACCCACGACAACTGAAATAAAAAACTTTCTTACTGAAGATATTGGTAGTGGCGATATAACAGCTAGTATTATTCCAGCATCTAGACAAGCGAAAGCGCGAGTTATAACAAGAGAATCAATGGTACTGTGTGGTCAAGCCTGGTTTGATAGTGTGTTTAAAACTTTGAATCCAGAAGTAGATATCAGCTGGTTTAAAGCCGAAGGTGATATTTGTGAAGCTGATACTTTATTATGTGAACTAAAAGGTTCAGCTAGAGATTTATTAACCGGTGAAAGAACGGCCTTAAATTTATTGCAAACATTATCCTCTACTGCTTCGATAGCAAGGCAATATGCAGATGCCGTTTCTGGAACAGAATGTAAAGTATTAGATACCCGTAAAACCATTCCAGGCCTAAGAAATGCTCAAAAATATGCAGTAACGTGTGGTGGCTGTGTAAATCACAGAACAGGTTTATATGATGGCGTGTTAATTAAGGAAAATCATATTATGGCTGCAGGATCTATTGCTTTAGCGATTAGTTCTGCACGCGCCATAACTGATGTTTTAGTCGAAGTTGAGGTTGAATCTTTAGATGAGTACCAGCAAGCATTAGCAGCAAAACCTGATCGGATTATGCTAGATAACTTTTCTAATGCTGATATGAAAACAGCTGTTTCCTTAAATCATCAAAATATTGAACTAGAAGCTTCCGGCGATATTACTCTAGAGACTATTCGAGAAGTTGCTGAAACAGGGGTAGACTTTATTTCTATCGGCGCATTAACTAAGCATGTTAAAGCAGTAGACTTATCAATGAGAATTACTATGGAGACATCATAATGATTAAAAATGCAGAAGCAATATTTAAACATATTACCCAAGGTGTTTATGTTATCAGCGTTAATAATGGTGAACAGAAAAATGCTTTTACCGCCGCATGGGTGATGCAAGTATCATTTGATCCGCTATTAATTTGTTTTAGTATTAGCCCAGAGCATCACTCCTATAAATTGTTAAAAGAAGGGGCTGTTTGTTGTATTAGTGTTTTAGATAATGACCAATTTGTCACTGCAGATCACTTTGGCAAATCAAGTACTAAAGATAAAATGGATGGTTATTCATGGCATGAAACAGAAACCAAAGCACCTGCCTTAGCTGATAGCCTAGCTTATTTTGATTGTCGTGTAGACCATTACTCGGATGCAGGAGACCATAAACTGGTTGTTTGCCATGTAATAGATGCCGCTATTTTAAATGAAGGTGATCCTATGTTGTACGGTGATACTGATGATATGGATAATAGCAGCGAACTCTATTAATTTTTATGCATCCTATGATGTAATCGATGCATGGTTGAATGTCTTGCATGGTCATTCAGCTGAGCATCAAACCATTGGTGAATAGCATCAATTAATTTGGGTTTCTTTGCCATATAGACAATTTCTGCGCCATTGGCTAATGTACGAAATTTTAAAGCTATATCATCATGAGCAGCATTTTTTAATGCTTTTAAACCAGGCATATCAGCACCATGAATCTTTTCTGGGTCAGAAAAATCTCTATTTTTAAAGTCATTATAGATTTTATCAAGATGATCTTGAATTAAGGCTATTTGATCTTTATCCGATTCATCTTTAACAATGACTTGCTGTATCCCGCCTTGTTCTGATTTAGAAAAAATATGTAATGTTTGCTCTAAATTAAAAGGCATTACTAAACGGCCTTTTTCAGCAACCTCATCAAGTCTTTCTTCTGTTGCCTTTTCAATAGCAAATACCAAAGGAATGTGAATTAAAAGCAATAGACTTAATAACAATTTTTGATTTTTCATAATTTATAGGATTGAATTTAGTTTTAATCGATCAATCGAAGCAAAATTCTTTTGGGTTTTTAACAGACCTTCCCGTTTAAATTCTGCAATAATTCGACTGGCTGTTTCTGTCGTTATCGCCAATAAAGCACCAATATCTTCTCTAGAAGGTAGAAAAAATTCATCATTAGCTTTATCACCCGCCAAATAGATAAGTAGATGAGCAACTCTATGTTTAGAGCTTCCCATTGTTAAATGCGTAAGCCATATATCAGCCTCACTTTGAACTTTATGCCACCGAACCGTTAATTGCTTGTATAGCTGAGCAGATTCATTATTGAGCTGTTGAATATTTTTAACGGGGATTTTACAAACTGATGTTTCTCGCATAGCAATGGCATGTTGTAAATAAGCAGAACCATTTAAAGCTTCAATACCTGCTAAATCACCTTGGCGTAATAAACGGGTAATTCTATAGCTACCATTAGGTAAATAATGTACCAGTTTCACTAACCCTGAACGGACTGTATAAACATAATCAATAGTATCATTTCGTTTATAGAGAGTAGAACCTGTTTTAAACTCAAATTCTTTAATCGGGTGGTGAAGATGTTGAAAATCATCTTCATTAAGATCAGCAAATAAGACCAAATGACGGATAGAACAAAGCTTGCATTTTTCTGCTCCATTCCAGGCTTGATTAATTTCAGCAGGCTTCATTACTTAAAAGTCGGCAACTAGAGACGGTGAATTCTAAAAACATAAAAAATTTAATAATTTTTGTCAAAAAAATAAAAAAAAGACTTTATAGAACTATGTTATTTAACACTCTTTTAACTGTGATATAGCACCTTAAAATAGATAAACCGTTGTTTATCACCGAAAAAGTTGATGTCGCAAAAAATAAGCCAAAAAAGTACATTTTATACTTTTAAACAACTGATTTTTTAAATTGATAATTATCAATTAGTTTTTCATTATATTCCTTTAGCCTATGTAGATATAGTTAATAGAAGATATGATATGAAAACAATCTACCTAAAACCGGAATACCTGCGACTGTATAGAATTTAGCATTCATTCCCATAGAGCGGTAAGCTAAATTTTCATCAGAAAATATGAATTCATTAAATGAAGTATTACAATTACTAGAGAATGGTGGAAATGTTTTATGGGCCATTCTAGTTGTATCAATTTGTTTATGGAGTTTAATTTGTGAAAGATTTATTTATTTTAAGTGGGTGTATCCAA
>Ga0209707_1000411_pt1 | contig 26144 bp, 16 predicted proteins | sample EN4Hudsemesocosm_FD_184630 | JGI IMG/M metagenome (GOLD analysis project Ga0209707, IMG submission 184630) | Methane-oxidizing microbial communities from mesocosms in the Hudson Canyon - EN4B Hudson Canyon (SPAdes) (version 2) | ecosystem: Environmental > Aquatic > Marine > Cold seeps | place... | reverse complement strand
AAAGTATTAACTCGGATGGAGACCCTTCAAGTTCCAGCAATATTGAAGAAATCAACTTACACACTCAACCAGGCTGGACTAGCGGCTTATTAAATACTATTTATTTTAAGAATGGAGATACTGCCGATCAACCTCCTCCCGCTCAAATAACAACTCTAGACACAGAAATAGCAACAATACCTAATATTGAAATTGCTCCTGTATCTCTTAATTTTAGTAATACAGTCAATACTTCTGATACAAACCTGGTGACAGTCACAAATACAGGTGATGCTAATCTTAATATAACGAGTATTGTTTTTTGCCCCGACTCCTCAACGTCTGCTGAGTACAGCTTACTAGAGCTTAATAACTTTAGCATTTCACCATCGTCATCTGAATCTATACAAGTAAGCTATACCCCAGTAGATATTGGGTATGATGGAGGCTGCTTACAAATTAATAGTAATGACCCTGATCAACCACAAATTGATATAGCTTTAACGGGACAAGGCCTAGCTGTGGGTGGTGATCTAATTGATATTGACTCTACATTGTTTGCTGTGAGTCCAACGGCTCAGGTAGGCTATGATCCTATTAGCATTAGCTTATCAGTCATAAATAATGGTCAGGTTTCTGGTTCAGTTAAAGCAACTGTTTCAGCGACTTTATTAGCTACAGAAATTTATTCGGAAGAAATGGTATTTGAATCAGGTCTTAATGCTCATACTCAAATAATTAGTTTTCCTGATTATTTTCCGCCTTCTGCTGGCGATATAGTTTGGCAAGCTATTATTCATGATCAAGATTTAGATGTTGACGAAACGGATGCGATTACAACAGTCACTTCATCTGCTCTGTTAGACCCTATTCCAGAACCCATTGCACAAAGCAATACATCAATAGCATTTGAAACCGTTGCCTCTGGACTTATTGCGCCTAATTATGCGACCCATGCTCCAGGTAACCCGAATCAATTATATGTGGTTGATCAACCTGGACAGGTCTGGCGGATAAATTTATTAACCCGCATTCGCTATTTATTTATGGATCTTAGTGAAAGACTTGTACCTCTAGGTATATTTGGTCCAGGTTCATTTGATGAACGAGGCTTGCTAGGTTTAGCATTTCACCCTGACTATCAAGCCAATGGCTTGATATATACTTTCACCTCTGAGTCAGAACAACCTGCTATTGCAGCTGATTTTACTTCCACTTTACCTCCTGGCATAAATGCAAATCATCAAGCTGTAATCACCGAATGGACAGTCACTAACCACACATTAAGCAATGGTTTTGTTGATATGACCGACGATATAAGTAGTGGTCGACGTGTTTTACTTCGTGTTGATGAACCACAGTTTAACCATAACGGAGGGTCTTTAGCCTTTGGTCCAGACGGCCTACTATATATGGTTTTTGGTGATGGAGGTGGTGCTGATGATAAAGATGGTCAAGGTTTTATAGGTGGCCTGATGGTAGGTCATGGAGAAAATGGAAATGGCCAGAATACCAGCAACCCTCTTGGTGCCATTCTACGAATTGATCCTTTAGGTTCAAATTCTGTTAATGGTCAATATGGTATTCCATCTGACAATCCCTTTGTAAACACACCATTCTTAGGGTTAGATGAAATATATGCTTATGGCTTACGCAATGCATTTCGTATGTCATTTGATAGCAAAACGGGCACATTATATTCTGCCGATGTAGGACAAAATGATATTGAAGAAGTAAATATTATCGTTAATGGAGGAAATTATGGTTGGAATAGTAAAGAAGGTAGTTTCTTCTTTAACTCTAACCAAGGCTACTCAGGGTTTGTACATAATAATGACCCTGGCAATTTACCTAACTTAATAGACCCTATATTGCAATATGACCACGACGAAGGCATTTCCATCATCGGTGGTTTTGTTTATCAAGGAAGACTCTTCAAACAACTAAAAGGAAGCTATGTTTTTGGCGACTGGTCTGCCAGTTTCAGCATACCTAGTGGTCGTTTATTTCACCAATACCAAACATCAAATATTCATGAATTTAAATTATCAGATCGTGATGTTTTAGGGTTATTCCTACATGGCTTTGGTCAAGATTCAGATGGCGAAATTTATATTATAGGCAATAGCACTGGAACACCCTTTAGAAACTCTGAATCAGTAGCCACTGGTCAAGTATTAAAAATGGTACCAGCGCCTAAAAGTAAAGGTTCTAGAAAAAAATAATATGGTTATAAACAAAAAAATTCAGCGTGGAAGTGAGGCTTTAGCCTCGCATGATTAAGGCGAGGCTAAAGCCTCACTTCCAAAAGACAAGCTGTGGTTTGTATATAGCCATGAAAAATAATTAAACATCATTTAAAAAATTGGAGGAATACTAAGGTATCAGTATTCCTCCCAATAAATTAACTAGCAAGTTTTGTTAACAGACTCTCTTGTTACTGAGGATAAGACAATGAAATTTAGTAAAATTTGGATTCAATCAATTATTTTAATAACAATATTTATTTCAACGCCTACAGTAATAGCTACCCCAGCTAATGTTGGTTTTGTTATTAAAGACCCAACAATCATCCCTCCCCCTATATCTAGACATCAAACCCAACATATCACTATCGACTTAGTAGCAAAAGAGGTACTGGCAAAAATTGATAACACCGGAGCAACCGCCTGGGTCTGGACATTCAATGGCACTGTCCCAGGGCCTTTAATCAGAGTTATGGAGGGCGATAAAGTAACAATAAACCTTTTAAACCATAACGATAATACGGCTTCACACAATATTGATCTGCATGCTGTTATTGGTCCTGGTGGTGGAGCAGTGGTAACTGAAAGCATTCCAGGTGAATCTAAGTCATTAACTTTTACAGCAACACGACAAGGAACTTATATTTATCATTGTGCCGCCGAAGGTGTGCCATGGAAGCATATTGGTTATGGTATGTTCGGAATGATAGTTGTTGAACCTAAAGGGGGATTACCTAAGGTCGATAAGGAATTTTATATTGGTCAATCTGAGTGGTATCACAATAACCCAGGTGACCCAATTACTAGCGCTTTTAGCTTACCTAGTGGCACATTAATGCTGGATGAAGCACAGGCAACAACAGAAAAACCAAACAACTGGTCATTCAATGGACATAAAGAAGCTTTGAAAGGTAATTTAACATCTCAAATGCATGCCAAACAGGATGATACTGTACGGTTCTTCTTTGTTAATGGAGGCCCTAATAAAGGTGCAAACTGGCATGTTATCGGCACTATATTTGACAAAACATACCAAGGACACTTTTCTGATGTGTTACGAAACCAAGAAACTGAATATGTAGCACCCGGTGCAGCTGCCATGTTTGAACTAAAAACCCAAGTGCCAGGAACATATTTACTGGTTGATCATGCTATTTTTCGTGTTAAAAATGGAGCATTAGGCTTTTTACATGTTGATCCTGTCGGTCCCTGGCCTGATGAAATTTATTCACCAGAGCCAGGTTTATAATATCTACAACAAATAAACAGCCACTCCATTAATCAACAGTTCCAGTTATCCACAATTTTTGTGGATAACTATTGTGATACCTCAGCATCATTTTAATTTTTCGGTAGTGGGTTAAATGTGTGCTTTTTCATGAATGTCTCTGCCAAATTCCACTTTATTTATTAACAAACCAATCACAATATTATGCATTTTCTCTAGCTTAGAAAAGCAGATGCTTCGTCTTGTTAATCGTTTGATCCATGTTCTGAAATTCAAGTTTTTCCTTTCAATTTTCTGAGTATTTCTCTTGCCTATTTCATGCCGTTCAACATCAAAGATGATGGCCCAGGTATTCCTGATACTGAAAAAGCTAAAATATTTGAACGTTTTTATCGTATTCCAAGTAGCTCCGGCGAAGGTTGTGGTTTAGGCTTGGAATAGTTAAAGAAATTGCTGACTATTAAGCTAATGCTATTAAACAACACTGGAAAACTTTCTAAAATCCGCCTCGGATGACAATATCATCGTGGAAACCTATGGTTTTCTGCAAAACCATTTACCGCCTGGTTTAAAGCTTGGCAGTAAAAACTCACCACTTTTGAATGATCAGGTAAAATGAACGTTACATCTGATAAAAAACCAGCATTTTAAAATACATGGCCTATATATGCTCGACAAATTTTTAAAAATAGAACGTTATAACAGCCATTTTAGCTCGACCTTATTTATTATTAGTAGCCTGCTCTTGGGAATTGCATTAGGTTTACTGATTGGTGAATATGCCGCAAAACTACAAATCATAGGCGATATTTATATCGGCCTACTGCAAATGACTGTTCTGCCTTATATTGTCTTTGCATTAATTGCCAATATAGGACGGCTCAATTATATTGAAGCAAAATTACTCACTAAATACGGTTTATTGGTACTGCTATCGCTCTGGCTAATAGGCGTTATCTGTGTCTGGGCCATGTCAATAGCGCTACCCAAGCTAAATAACGGGGCTTTTTTTAGTTCATTGTTAATGGAAAGCACCCCAAAAATTGACTTCCTAAAACTATTCATCCCCTCAAACCCATTTAAATCGCTCACGGAAAACTCAGTGCCGGCAGTGGTTATTTTTAGCATGTTATTTGGTACTGCCAGCATAGGCTACAAAGAACATAAATCATTATTAGATCACTTTGATCATGTCGCTAAAATTCTGTTACGTGTTAACAGTTTTGTGGTCATGTTAGCACCTATCGGTATATTTTCAATTTCTGCCAGCGCAGCAGGTACGCTAACGCTAGAGCAATTTGGACAAGTTCAATCCTATGTCTTAATGTTAATTGCAACTGTCACTTTAGTCACGCTGGTTATACTACCGATGCTAATTGTTAGCTGCACCCCTTTCAGTTACCGGCAAATTGCCAGAGAATCAAGCAACATATTATTAACTGTTTTTGTTGTCGGCAGCGTATTTGTCGTTATTCCTTTACTCACTCGCTCAATAACACGACTGTTTCATTCCCACATCCATACTGAATCAGAACATGCACGTCTTCCTGATATAGTATTGCCATTGGCTTATCCCTTTCCTGACATAGGAAAAATACTCAGTTTTGTATTTATCGTATTTGCTGGCTGGTTTTATGACCGCCCTCTGGATTTTCTTGATTACCCCGGCATGCTTGCTCTGGGCATATTTTTAAGTTTTGGAAAACTTATTAGCGCCCTTCCTTTTTTACTCGACCTCTATCATATCCCCGACGATATCTTTAATTTATTCATAGCCGTTGGTGTAATTTGCGGACGTTTTGCTGATCTAGCCGGAGCGATGCATTTAATGACTTTTACCATTTTAACCACCGCTATGATGACAGGTGTTTTTAAAATAAAATGGAAAATGTTGATTCACAGCAGCCTCATAAGTTGCCTTTTACTCTTAGGTATCAGTCTGTCAATTCGGGCTTATTTAGAGCATCAAATACCTGAAAAAAGTCAGCAGACAGCTCAAATAATGCAAATGGAATTATTAAATAATAATGTTGCCTATACCATATCTAATCTTTCTCAACCGAATCCAACATCACTTAAATCTGGACAACATTTACTTGACCGAATCAGACACACAGGCGTTATTCGTGTAGGCGTCCATGAAGATAGCCTACCTTTTTCTTTTTATAACATGGATAGGCAGCTCGTCGGTTTTGATATCGATCTCATTATGCACCTTGCCGAAGATTTAAACGTCAGCGTAGAATTCATTCCTTATGAAAGTGGATATCTGCATCAACAATTGGAAGATGATTATTTCGACATCGCAATATCAGGAATTTCACCAAGCTTAAGCTTACTTTCTTCAACTCGTGTTTTATATAGTGATAGCTACCTTGATGTACACTTGGCCTTGGTTGTCCCTGACCATCGAAGAAATGATTTCAGCGATTTTAAAAGTATTGCTAAATTAAAAAGCATACGTGCCGGAATAAAAGAAGGAAGCAATTTCAACGCTCGTATTAACAACCTATTTCCCAATTTTATAGTGACAGAACTGGATTCTGAAGACGATATTTTTAACGATCCAGAATATAGTGATCATATATTACTGACCTCGGCGGAAGGCGGTTCAGCCTGGACTCTCATTAACCCGGATTATGTTGTCGTCAACCCCTTCGTAGATCGCCACGGAGCACCTTTAGTCATTGTCATCAGCGAACAAGATCTCATACTAGAGCATTTCATCAGTTCATGGATAAAATTAAAACAAACAGATGGTACGATTGATGCACTCTATGCACACTGGATTTTAGGCAAAACAATTACCGAAAAGAAACCTCGCTGGAATTTAATAAGTCATGTATTGAATCAAGAAAGTAAAAATAACAATGAAAATAATAAACCGTATGTTTCTGATGATAACCTTTAAACATTAAAGACATTGGAACTTTCCTGATTATCAGCAGGGGAAATTATTTTCAAATAGCGGTATGCAATACCCTCACATTTTTACGATGTTGTTGCCATGCGTTACATTCAACACACTAAAATAGAAAACACTTCAATTACAAACTAAATGAGTCGCTACTCAGCATATTATTTGCTGAGTAGCGACCTAAGTACCAATGAAAAATTAAACTAACACTTTTATAATGCGCCTAATTTATATAATACGTTCGAAAGTTACTAACTTAAAGCGGTACAGATCATGTAAAAAGTAGGGTGGGCAACGCTTCTCTGCCCACCATCAAGACCGCACACGGTGGGCTAAAAAGCGCTGCCCACCCTACAAGTTATAATCGATCCCTTCTTAAGTTTGTAAGATTTCCGTAAGCTGAAATTCATTCGAGCCTACAAAAATGTTAAATTAATTATGCAGTGGCACTTATATTCTTCAGACCTATGTATTGAGCAAAAAGTGCACATAGATACTGGAAAAGTAACCCAAGGCAATAGCCGGCATCCATTTTAAATGACTGGAAAAGGTATAAAAACCTTTTGCTTGCCCCATCAAGGCGACTCCTGCGGCAGAACCGATGGATAATAGACTACCGCCAGTTCCTGCGGTCAAAGTAACTAACAGCCATTGCCATTCCGGCATATCAGGACTCATGGATAATACAGCAAACATAACAGGAATATTGTCAATTAAAGCTGATGCAATACCTACCAATATATTTGCCGTCGTAGCGCCTAGTTCACCATACATAACTTCTGAGGTAACGGTTAAATACCCCATAAACCCTAACCCACCAACAGCCATAATAATGCCATAAAAGAAAAATAAGGTATCCCACTCTGATTTAGCTATATGGCTAAATACATCAAATGCACTGCCTGACGTCTCGGAACCTGGCACTCTATCAAAAGAAGCATTTTCTCGTCTGAACCTGATTCGTAGGTAATGACCAAACATTTTTAAATACCCTAAGCCCATCAACATACCAATGGCTGGGGGTAAGTGTAAAAATTGATGAAAGAATACAGAGGTAGCAATCGTTGATAAAAATAGGAAAATAACAAACAAGCCGCCATGTTTAATTTCAGCACTGGATTCTTCAGGCAAGGCAGGTCTATCTTTAGGCAAGTAAAAATGCATGATGATAGCTGGCACTAGAAAATTAACAACAGATGGGATAAACAACTTAAAAAAGGTCATAAAATCTAAAATACCTTTTTGCCAGACCATCAACGTAGTAATATCACCAAAAGGACTAAAAGCGCCCCCGGCATTCGCTGCAACCACAATATTGACACAGGCAATGGTAATAAATGCTGGTTTAGCCGCACCGACAGTCAATATCACGGTACACATAATCAATGCGGTAGTCAGGTTATCAGCGATAGGCGATATAAAAAATGCCAATAGACCTGTTATCCAAAAAAGTTGGCGGTAACTAAGATTGCGTGAGACTAACTTATAATGCAGTGCACTAAACACATCGCGCTCTATCATCGCACTGATATAGGTCATCGCAACTAACAAAAAAAAGAATAATTCAGTGTATTCAAGAAAATTGTGTTCAAGCGCCTGTCTGGCAATACCACTTAAATCATGTGTTTTATAAACATAGCCAATAATCGCCCAGATAATGCCTGCTGCAACTAAAACAGGTTTGGATTTTTGTAAGTGTAACTTTTCTTCAAAAATGACTAAAGTGTATGCGATAAAAAATATCAGCAGAACCAGATATCCTGAAAAATGCGTGGTTAGATTCAGATGTTCATTACTGCTTTCGGCACTCAATACCGATATGGGAAATAATAGCAATAAACTCAGTAATACTGTGCTGATAGTTGTATTTTTCATAAAAAATTGTATTTTGGGTTTAAAAAACCAACCACCGTCGATTTTTGAAGAAACATAAATAATTTAGATAGCAAAATGAGGAAACACTCCCCTTAATGAGACCTCTTAGCTATTTCATACAGGATAACTTTTTATATCCGAAAATCAACTTTAATCTAATTAAAAGGTTGAAGTATCATCATAAAACTTAACTTCACCCGTTGTAATATTATGGTTGCCGCCAACAATTCCACACTCACCTTTTTCTAACATTTCTTTTAAAATAGGACTGCGTTGCATAATCGCCTCTACTGTTCGTTTAACATTAATCATCGACACTTTCTCCACAAACTCATCATTGCTTGAAGTTCGGTTTTCAGTGACGGTTTTTTCATCAAAAACAGCAGGTTGTATCTTGGTCAACAAAGCGGTCAGATTACCCATTTCTACGTGATCGCAGGCTCCTTTTACCGCCCCACATTTAGAATGGCCTAAAACCACGATTATTTTAGCGCCAGCTACTTTGCAACCGAACTCCATACTGCCCAGAATGTCTTCATTAATAATATTGCCTGCAATACGAACGCTAAAGACATCTCCCAAACCTTGATCAAAAATCAATTCCGCTGAGGTACGTGAGTCAATGCAACTTAAAATAACTGCAAAGGGATGCTGGCCGTCTGATGTTTCATTAGCTTGTTGCAACAAATTACGATTAACTTTAATGTTATCAATAAATCGCTTGTTACCACTTTTTAAAAGATCTAATGCCATTGCCGGTGTAATAGCGGATTGCATTTCTTTAGTTAATGTTTTCATTTTTTCTTTTCCCTAATGATTTTATACAACAATGGGTTCAATAAATTTAATTTTTTCGACGGTTATATTCTTGGTTTTAGCATTGCTTTCATAATTTATAATAATCTCCAACACATCATGAGCAATGGATTTTGAATTTGAACAATCAATAATCACTTTTGCATTTTTTGGAATGTTATTTAAGGTGGTTAAAATACTCGCCTTATTAAAGAAAGAAACCTCTTCCGCCAATACAATTGTGTGAATCTCATGCCCCTTTATTGTTGTAATCACATCATGCATGTAGTGAGAATTATTATAGCTATGATACAAGGTATTAAAAATACCAAAGAACATACCAATAGATATCCCTATCAGTAAATCGGTAGCCAAGATACCTATCACAGTTGCTACAAAAGGGACAAACTGCTCCCATCCCAATTTATACATCTGTTTAAAAAGAGCTGGTTTAGCCAACTTATAGCCTACTATTATTAAAATAGCCGCTAAACTGGCTAAAGGAATCATATTTAGTAAGCTGGAAATAGTAATCACACTGATTAATAAAAACACCCCATGGAGTATTGCAGATAGTTTGGATTTTGCACCAAAGGCAATATTTGCCGAACTACGAACAATCACCTGAGTCACTGGCAAGCCGCCAAGCAAACCAGAAACAATATTACCCAAGCCTTGTGCCTTTAATTCTCTATTAGTCGGTGTTACTCTTTTGTCGGGATCGAGTTTGTCGGTTGCTTCAACACATAATAATGTTTCCAAACTGGCCACAATCGCCATAACCCCTGCTATTTTCCATACATCAATATTACTAATTGCCGAGAAATCAGGAAAGGTAAATTGATTTAAAAAGTCACCTATATTGTCAGGTACTGGAAGTCTCACTACTTGATCAGCGGCCAGACTTAAATCCAACAATCCATTTTGATAAATCACATTCATCACAATGCCTAACATGACTACTACGATAGGCCCTTGAATCAATTGAAATATCCTGTGTTTTTTAATTAAAATAGCATCCCATAAGATAAGAATAATCAATGAAATCACGGCTATCAATACAGCTCCCGGTGAAAAGAGCTCAAAAGCACTAACAATTGATGTAAAGGTGTTTTCTCCATCCATTTGCCAAAAAGCATCATCCCCTTCAGTATCTTTGTCATAACCTAAGGCATGGGGGATTTGCTTTAAAATAATCAATAAGCCAATACCGGTTAACATGCCTTTAATCACCGAAGAAGGAAAGAAATAAGCAATAAAACCTGCTTTAAAAAAGCCCATCATAAGCTGAAAAACTCCAGCCAAAACCAATGCGACCAAAAAGGCAGACCAAGAACCCAGTGTCGAAATAGCTGAAAACACAATCACCGCTAAGCCCGCCGCTGGCCCGCTAACACCAAGAGGTGAGCCACTGGCAAAACCGACCACAATACCACCAACAATACCCGCGATAACGCCAGAAAACAAAGGAGCACCAGATGCTAATGCAATGCCAAGACACAAAGGAAGTGCTACAAAAAAAACCACTATACTGGCTGGCAAATCGTTTTTTATTTCTTTAAACATTTTTTACATCTCCAAGTGGTTGGTTTAGACTTACATAAAATAGCAATGCTATTTTATGGTGATAGTAATACTATCATGTTAGAATGTAAAGCATTGCCTTTGCTTTTTAGCAAAAATTTTAGCCACAGCTTTGCTCTCATGACATTAAAATTAATTAAAGCCTTAAGAACAAAGTAAAGTTAGGTAGCATGATGGAAATACAATTAAACATTAAAATGAATGAGAAATTATTTATCAGAAACCCAGAGCAATCGGAACTGGGTAAAAAAATCATCTTGCACAGCATTCAATTAATCCATAAAAATGGTTTTGAAGACTTTACCTTTAAAAAATTAGCAAAAGAAATGAGCTCAACCGAGGCTGGGATTTATCGATATTTCGAGAATAAGCACAAGTTACTGATCTATCTAACAGCGTGGTATTGGAGCTGGCTGGAATATCAAGTTAGTTTCCAAACTAACAATATTAAAGATTCAATCGTTAAACTTAAAATGGTCATTAAGCTACTCGCAAGTACAGTAGAAGATGATATCAGAACAGGCCATATTGATGAAAGCTGTCTGCATCAGATTATTATTACTGAAAGTGCAAAAACCTATTTGACCAAAAATGTATCCCAAGATAACAAAGATCAATTATTTAAGCCTTATAAAGACCTTTGCGCTGTTATCGGAAATATAATTTTAGAATGTAATCCAAATTACAAATACCCAAAATCATTAGCCTCTACAATTATTGAAATGGCACATTTTCAAAATTTCTTTATGCATAACCTGCCTTCATTAACTGATTTCGGCGCTGATAAAGATGAATTAGAAATTGTGTCATTTCTGGAGGATTTAGTATTTTCATCGATACATAAAGGCTAGTCACGCTTCAATCAAGCCTCAAATGGAACCGTTGCTTTACCCAAGCGGTCATTGATTGCTCGCCAGGATTCAGTTTCTGGTGGTTTCTCTACCAGTATAATATCCAGCTTCAATCGATCTAACTTACGTAATGCGGCATATAAAGACTGTGCATACTCCGTACTCTGCTCCGGCATGCTAATAAAATGTGCCTGTTTAGAGGTAGGCTGATATTTATAAGCCAAAATACCCACTGATTTTTTCATTCTGGCTAATTTATCCAGGGTCTCAGAAAAGCATTCATTAGCACACAAGCAAGCGCGTGTTAACGGAGCATAATGCACAGCCATCATACCTGGAGCACGAACGCCTGATACATTGTCAGCACTAAGTTTGGTTTTTAATACCACTTCAAGCTCACTAACACCAATATGACCAGGCCTGAGCAATCGATAATGCTCTCCGCTTAAATCCAGTATGGTTGATTCCACACCCAGCAAGCAAGGTCCACCATCAAGTATAAGATCAACCGAACTACCTAGCTCTTCCAGTACATGATTTGCTGAAGTCGGGCTGATATGTTTAAAACGATTGGCTGAAGGTGCTGCTATGCCGCCGCCAAATGCCTTGAGTAAAGACAGAGCTACGGGGTTATTAGGTATTCTAAGTGCTACCGTATTCTCCCCTCCTGTCACAGCCAGCGGAACTTCCGGTCTTTTATTGAGAATCAGCGTAAGCGGTCCCGGCCAAAACAAATTGGCTAAGCGCCAGACCACATCAGGTACATTAACAGCCCAATCATTGATCTGTTCAACACTCCCAATATGCACAATCAAAGGATGGTTTTCAGGTCGGCCTTTAGCTGCAAAAATCCGTTTAACCGCCTCTGGATTAGATGCATCCGCACCTAATCCATAAACAGTTTCAGTAGGTAATGCAACCAACCGACCTTGTTTCAGTAACAAAGCAGCTTCTCCAATGCTCCTTTTATCGGCGGTAACTATCGCATCCACTTTGTTTGAAGTAACCTCACAGAGCTGATCCTTAGCTGTCATAAACCATCCTTTGCTATACGCTTAAATTTCAATTTGAATCAAAGCTTCACCAGGTGTAACCCGGTCCCCTTTTTTGATATGTACCTTAGCCACTCGCCCAGCAACTTGCGCTTTTATTTCAGTTTCCATTTTCATGGCTTCTATAATAAATAAAGTATCACCTATCCCAACATGACCGTCTTCGTTCACCATCACCTCAACCACATTACCCGGCATTGAGGTACTAATATCACCAGGGCCTGAACTTGCAGGTCGCCCAGATTGATTTTGTCCCGTATATTCATTTAAAGGTTCTAACAAAACTTCTTCGGGCATGCCATCAACCGTTAAATATAAGTGACGTTGATTTTGCTCATGAGGACCCGCACCTGTTAACTGAATATTATAGGTTTCGCCATGTAAACTAATATTAAATTCAGTGGCTAATGGCGCAGAAGAGCCAGCCGCCTGCCCTTGAGCTTGCAGCTGTTCCGGCTCCAGTATACCCAAATCACGTTGTTCTAAATACGTTTGACCTATATCGGGGAACATCGCATAGATCAACACATCCTCTTCACTTTTAGCAAACGCCGTCGCCTCTTTACCTAAATGGGTCATTTCATCTTTGATCAAGTCCGCTGGGCGCACATCAATCACAGATTCATTGCCTATCGCCTGCTTCCGTAAAGCAGCATCAACATTTCCAGGCGCACGTCCATAACCACCTTGAAGATAACGTTTAACTTCATTGGTGATGCTTTTATAACGTTCGCCCGTGACCACGTTAAGTACCGCCTGAGTACCGACAATTTGTGAGGTTGGCGTGACCAAAGGTGGATAACCCAAATCTTTACGCACTTTGGGAATTTCTGCAAACACTTCATTAATACGCTCTAAAGCACCCTGCTCTTTTAATTGATTAGCTAGATTAGACATCATGCCACCAGGTACTTGACTTAATAATACGTCAGTATCGACTCCCGAATAAGCGCTCTCGAACTGATGATATTTTTTACGCACTTCTTTAAAGTAGTCGGCAATCTCTTTTAATAAAACCATATCCAAACCGACCTCATACCCGGCTTCACGCAATGCCACCGCCATAGTTTCTGTCGGTGGATGGCTGGTGCCACCCGCAAAGCTGGAAATCGCGGTATCAATATGCTGACAACCGGCTTCGACTGCTTTTAGCTGGCACATGGCCGACATGCCAGAAGTTGAATGTGAGTGTAAAAACAAAGGCAAGTCTACCCGCTCTTTAAGACGGCTAACTAATTGCTCTGCCGCAAACGGAGTTAATAATCCCGCCATATCTTTGATCGCAAGACTGTCACAGCCCATATCTTCCAGCTTTACCGCTAATTCAACAAAACTGTCCAAAGTATGTTCTGGGCTAACCGTATAACACAGCGTCCCTTGCGCATGTTTCTGATTACGCTTAACCGCATTCACTGCGGTGATTAAGTTACGTTCATCATTCAGCGCATCAAACAAGCGAAACACATCAATGCCATTTTCAGCACTCTTATCGACAAAGGCATTAACCACATCATCCGCATAATGCCGGTAGCCTAATAAATTCTGACCACGCAACAACATTTGTAAGCGGGTATTAGGTAAGGCAAGGCGTAATTGACGTAATCGCTCCCACGGGTCTTCTTTTAAAAAGCGCAAACAGGCATCAAAGGTTGCCCCGCCCCAGACTTCCAGCGACCAATAACCCGCGCGATCCAGCTTTTCGCAAATCGGTAGCATATCTTCAGTACGCAAGCGCGTGGCAATTAAAGATTGGTGGCCATCACGTAACACTACGTCAGTAAAATAAACAGGGCCTTTGGTTGGTGTATTTTGTGTGCTCATAATATTGTTCCTAAAAACCTGAATGAACTGCGATAGCAGCAGCGATAGCAGTGGCCAATTCTTCTGGGTCACGCTTCAAGGAGTACTGGGTTAATTCTGGATGCGAATCAACAAACGAGGTATTAAAATCGGCGCTTTTAAAATCTTCCGAGTTTAAAATCTCATGATAATAAGGGATGGTGGTTTTAATACCAAATAGACGCATATCATCTAAGGCTCTTTGTCCTCGTGCGATAACGCGCGGCCAATCCTGCGCCCAAACCACCAGCTTAGCGCATAAGGAATCATAATGCGGAGGCAAGGTATAACCGGTATAAATAGAAGTATCGGTACGCACGCCTGGACCACCTGGCGCATAATAACGACTGATGCGCCCAAAACTGGGTAGAAAATCATTTTGTGGATCTTCGGCATTAACCCTAAACTGCATAGCAAAACCATTGATATGCACGTCTTCTTGCTTAATACTCAATGGCAGACCTGAAGCTATGCGCAATTGCTCCTGCACTATATCCACGCCAGTAATTTCTTCAGTAATGGTATGCTCAACCTGAACACGGGTATTCATTTCCATAAAGTAAAAGCTGTCATCACTATCTAATAGAAACTCTACTGTACCCGCATTTTGATAACCTACCGCCTTCGCCGCTTTAACCGCTAAATCACCAATATATTCACGTTGTTCTTGTGACAGTTGTGGTGAAGGCGCAATTTCAATCAATTTTTGATTGCGGCGTTGTATAGAACAATCCCGCTCATAAAGATGAATGGCATCGCCAAAACTATCGCCTAATATTTGTACTTCAATATGGCGTGGATTAACCACACATTTTTCCATAAACACATCTGCACGACCGAAGGCTTTAGTCGCTTCAGAAATCACGCGATCATAATTCTGACGTAACTCAGCTTCATCGTCACAACGCCGAATACCGCGACCACCGCCACCTGAAGTCGCTTTTAGCATAATGGGATAACCAATTTCACTGGCTTTAATGAGCGCATCATCCAGTCCTGATAAATTGCCATCAGTACCTGGCGTGACGGGAACACCCGCTGCGGTCATACTTTTACGAGCTTCGGTTTTATCACCCATTTTGCTAATCACTTCAGCACTGGGACCAACAAAGGCGATACCTTGTTGTGCGCATATTGTAGCTAGCAAGGCATTTTCCGACAAAAACCCGTAGCCCGGATGTAACCCATCACACCCCACTGATTTAGCAATATTGACTAATTGCTGCGGATTTAAATACCCCGCAAGCGGATCCTCACCAATGCAATAGGCTTCATCTGCTTTTTTAACATGCAAAGCATAACGATCAGCTTCCGAATAGACTGCCACTGAGCGTATACCAAGTTCTCGACAGGCTCTGATAATACGAACCGCAATTTCACCGCGATTCGCTATAAGTATCTTGGTTAACATAATATTGACCCTCGGTACTAAATAAATAAGGCTATAGGAGGCTGTTCTACGGCCTTTACTGTTTTCTGGTTCATTAACTACTTTCACCTTAAAAAGAGCATATTATCTAAAACCAGTCATAAAATATAATTAACATATATAATACTTTTCATTAACTTTTATTTATACATAGCCAATATGCGCGCCACACTACACCAATTAAAAATATTTCAGCAGGTCGCTGCTTTAATGAGTTATTCAGTGGCAGCAGATAAACTAAATCTGACTCAACCCGCTGTCAGTATTCAAATTAAACAACTAGAAGATAATTTAGGTTTACCTCTCTTTGAAAAAATAGGTAGGCAAGTTTTCCTTACCTCTGCAGGTAAAGAATTTAACGCATTCTGTATGGATATTTTTAGCCGAATTGACAATATGGATATGAAATTGAGTGCCATGAAGGGGCAATTAGAAGGTGACTTTCATCTTGCGGCAGTGACCAGTGCAAAATATTTTACACCGCATCTATTAGGTGCTTTTCATAAACGCTACCCTAAAGTTAATCTGCATTTGGATGTCGTTAATAGAAGCCAGATTATTCAGCGCTTAAAAGATAATGAGGATGATTTAGTCATTATGGGTTTAGTACCTGAAAACCTTCCATTAATACGTCATCCCATTATCGATAATCCTATTATTATCATCGCAAATCCAGCGCATCCTTTAGCTCGAAAAAAAAACATTCCCTTGGATGAGCTACTAAATCATGATTTTATTTTTCGTGAAAATGGCTCAGGTACACGTAAAGCATTAGAGGATTTTCTATTATTAAACCATTTAAAATTAACACCCAGCATGATACTAGGAAGTAGTGAGACTATTAAACAAGCGGTGATGGCTGACTTAGGAATATCCGCACTTTCTCGACATAGCGTTACTTTAGAATTGGCAACAAACAGTCTAATAGAATTGGATATACAAGATTTCCCTCTGATTCGTCGGTGGTATTTAGTTCACCATGAAACGAAGCGTTTATCCCCTGCTGCACAAACCTTTATTGATTTGATTTTATATGAAAAAGAAACCGTAGCAAGCTTGTGTAACCGATTTTTAGAAACTCAGTTTATTTCTCAATAAATACAGGGCGAGTAGCCCCAATAACCATACTCTGTTTCGTGAGTCCCCTATTGTTAACTTGCATCTGATTTTCTATCCTTTTCACAATTGATACACCTAAACATTGTTGTAATATTTAAGATAAATCTGTTCGCTTAAAAGGCGAAGGTTTTAACCTTACGAATGGAAAACAAATAACTGGCTGAATTATATAGAGTATGAATAGGAGTTAACAAAACACTCCTTATACTGATACTAACTAGGGATAAACTATCTAGAGCCTTTAAATCAACTGGCTCGCCGACGAGATTGAATCAGGGAAAAACTAACCACAAATATCAAAATTGCCAGCGATATTTCAAGTAATAAAAATGAGCCAATTTTAAAATACGCAAAATTTGGATGTACAAATCGCACTAACCACCCAGCCAGCTCATCCGCAATAGCAGAAAGATACACTAAGCCACTGACCCAAATTTTCAACAGGGTTGGCAAGTCAGTCATTAGCATCAAATGCGTTAGTGTCAAAACCAGCATACCCATTGCAAATATATGAAAATGAGAAACTTCAAGTAAACTTTGGTAACTCTTAGGTTGAGTAAAATCCTCTTCAGACCCCAGATAATAAGCTATTACTGAATCGGCAGATAGATCCATTTTATGGAAATACATCATCCCATTGCTAATCCAAAGCAAAAAAACATAACCAAGAAACATTAGAATCAAGGCATTCATCATCATTTGACGATTTTGTTCACCCGTTACAAAAAAACGCATCAGTCTTGCTTTTCCTTAACCATTATTTGATAAATAGCCAACACTTTACGAGTAATATTTAATGCAGAGCGCGTGCTGAGTGTTGCACCTGTAATGCCTTGAATATCCTCACGAAAACTAATCTGATCAATTTCCAGATTATACAGCTGCTGATACCACCGCTGTGGCGGCTGGTACTCTGGTGGCTCATGAAATGCTAAGGTATGAATAACCTTTACCTTCCCTTCTGGTGTTAGTAACACAAGCAATGTTTCTGGTTTTGTTCTTACCCTATGGTTTTCAATGGCTGCATAACCCAAAATTTCACCGTCTTTTTTACCTATATAAAAAGTATACAGAGCTGATTCCATTTTCACTCTAGCCAGTTTTTCAATTTGAACCAACTGTTCCTCAGTAGGAAAAAGGGAGAGCATCTCCACCACAGCATCTTTGCCAAATGCCAATTCCATCGCCTCGTTTTTGCTATAGTAAATTTTTCCATAGCTAGGAGAAATCATTGCAAATAGCAACAAAAATATTATTGACTGCTTTTTATACTTTAAAATAGACATCTTACGAAAGAACACACCAAAAAAATTCATTATCATAAAGCAATTTTTCGATTTACTGTATATTAAATAACCAAGGGTGCTGGACGTGCTGTCGCGTTGTCCAAACCAACCTTAAAACCAATTAAAAAAATAGTGAGGCATTCTTAGCACGGCTACTATCACTACCATTAAGGGATTAGCTCATTGGGGCGCAGTGTGTACCCTTTATACTCCTCAATCAGTCAACTAACCCCCAACTATGCAGAAAAATATCAGTTTTATTAGAAGATAAAACCTAGCCCCAAATTAAAGTCATCAGGTAAATCGCCACCCTCTGAATCAAAGTTACGATAATCCGCTTTAATGACCACATTAGGAATTGGCTTATACTGCAAACCAACTTGAAATATCTCTCTGTCTTTAGTTAAGTCATCAGCCCAACCCGTTGGAGCGGTGGCTACAGTATCCATGCTTTCATATCGAACAAAGGGTGCTAAGTATTGCTCTGTCTCTGGAAAAATATGCGGTAAAACATCATAACCAAGCTCTGCATACCAGCCGTAGTTCTCTTCCCCTACCACTTCCCCTTTATCTGCACTTAACACAGCCGCATCATCAATTAGACCCCATGAACCTAAGGTACGGAATTCTAATCCACGGTATTTCCATTGCAGGTGTGCTTCATAAAGTTGCGTAAACGCATCTACCTGTTGGCCATTAAAATCTTGATTCTGCCCTGAATTACCCAAATAAGCAGACGCTCCAAAAGTCACCCCTGGCAATTGTGATGGTGCATAATCGACACGCCCAACGAAGGCTAAATCTTCCGCTCTCGCTTTACTACCCTTTTGACGAGAACCTCGAACACCTGAAGAACCAAAACCCTTCGCATCCATACCATTCACCACATAAGTAGTATAAGTCAGTCCTGGCATCAGTTCACCGAACAAACCAACACCTATTTCCCGCCAGGTACTCGGTATTATTGTACGTTCAACTTCTGGACGGTTATTACCAAAATAAAAGGGTGGCTCATGAATCTGATTAACAAATCCCATGGGCATTAAAAGCATACCTGCACGTGCATTAACCATATCATTAAAGAAGAAATCCAGCGCCGCAAATTCTACTGAAACAGACCCCTTTTTATCGGTCGAAGCATGTTCAAATTCAATTTCACTATTAAATAAAATATTATCAGTAAATTTATAACCAACATACAACACCAGACGTTCAAAATCGGCATTATCCTGTTCATTATCCTTTTCATCATTAACAAAGGACTGATAATTGAATTCACCATAACCACCCACCGACAAACCTTTGCCTACCTGATACACCTTTGAAGCGGCAGGCCCTAAGCCATAAGCACTTTTGTATTCAATATCTTCTGGAATAAACATTTCAGTTCGGATTTTTTCAACTTCCTCCGCTAATACTGAAGTTTTACGATCCAATACCGCCACTTCATTATTTTTAGCTGTCTTGGAAACAGAATCAAGCTTAGTGGTCATTTGATTAATCTGCTGCTGCTGAACTTGGATAATTTTCCACATCTGCTCCATCGTTTCAGGCTTAGTTAAATTCCCACCTATAGCCTGCGCACCGCTACTCAAAGCAGCCAGCACCAAGGCTGTAAATAAGCGTCGGTTAGTTAATTTCATTATCTACTCCAAAAAATTGAAGAGCAATTGTAATATAATTGTAAATACAAATGCAAATGATTATCATCTACAGTTAATAAAAAACTGAACTTTCCTGCTTCCTACCAAATACAAACTAACTTTACTTATTACACAACAGTAACTTACTAAACACTCACCACAAAACACAGCCGCATTCCCCTCAAAACCAATCTTGCTGTTGTTTATTGTAAACAGCCTGGTTTTGATTTTTTAATCACTATCAACATGCTTGTAAAACTAAAATAAGCCAATTAAAACTTGTCATTGTCACACTCCTGTAACAAACATCTCTTATCCTGTGTTCACTTTCTACAACATAATTATTTTTTACACAACTTTAGGTTCATAGCAATGATCATGAAAAAGACCAGTCAAATATTAGCACTAGGGGCTGCTGCAACATTAACTAGCATAAATGCTTATGCAGCAGATAAAGAGCTATTAGGTATGTTGTTACAAAATGGCTCTATCAATCAAACTCAATACAATACGCTTATTGAAAAAGAAACGATCAGTAAAAAAGATGTTAACGATATAAAAGTTTCCTTAGGTAAAAAAGGCTTACAGTTTGCAACCGCTGACAAACAATTCAAACTAAAAATTGGTGCTCGTTTACATGCTGACGCATCATTCCATAGTGGTGACAACGATCTAGATTCAGCTCGAGCAACTAATGGTACTGAAATTCGTCGCGCACGTATTTACCTTAAAGGCATCATGTGGGAAGACTTTAAATATATCTCTGAATTTGACTTTGCTGATAATAGCGTAGCGGTTAAAGACTTATTTGTAACTTATAAAGGCTTAGACTGGCTGGAAATTACTGCTGGGCATCAAAAACAATCCATCAGTATGGAATTACAAGAAAGTTCAAATGACATTATGTTTACTGAGCGTTCTTTAGTTAATACTATTACAGGTCACGCTTTTGATCGTGCGATTGGTTTTCACCTGAAATCAAAAGGCAAAGACTGGTCAGCACAAATTGGTGCTTATGGTGAATCAGTTGGACCAAGTAAAGTTAAAGGTGATGAAGGCTGGGGTATGACATCGCGTGTAACATACTCACCAATCAATACTAAGGACCAAGTTGTTCATTTAGGAGCATACGGCGGTTTTAGAGAAACCAATGATAACGGTGATATTTTAAATGGCACCAAAGGCACTGACATAAAATATGAAACTACTCACCTGTCTAACTTATACTTAACTTCTGCTAACAATATTGCTAATGCTGAAAACCTTTCAATAGCAGGTTTTGAAGCAGCATATATGCAAGGGCCTTTTTCAGTACAAGGTGAGTATGCACAATCCTGGTTATCACGCGATGGTGCGCCAACCCTAGATTTAAATGCATTTTACGTACAAACAGGTTGGACATTAACAGGAGAGTCTCGTTCTTACAAAGGGTCTGATGGTGAATTCAAACGTTTAAAACCAGCTCAAAAATTTAGTTTGAAAGATGGTGGCGGCTGGGGAGCTTTAGAGCTTGCAGCACGTTATGACCAAGCAGATATAAATTCAGAAAACGTGGACGGTGGCAGCGAAAAAGCGGTAACCGTTGCTCTAAACTGGTATTTAAACGAAAACCTACGTGTTATGGCTGACTACCGCAGAGCATTTGATGTCAACAATAAAGGAGATTTTGCTAACGAAACTGATCCAGGTGATCTTGAAGAGATTGACACATTTTCTCTACGTGGACAATGGGCATTCTAAGTTGATCTAAAGATCATTTACAATCTCAAAAAGGCCAGCATATAGCCAAGCCCCTCTGAAAGCGTATTATTTTTAATGGAAATTAATAATACGCTACTTCATGGGATCAAATGAATTCATGATGTAGCCTAATAAATAAAATCTTTTATTGGGGCTATCAGACCACGACCCAAAGCAGCTATTCAAAATGTGAGCGATTGATAAATAAAAAGTCCCCCAGACTTTAAATATTATCTTTCAAAACACCATGAATACACTCTAATGTTTTTTGAATATCAATGGGTTTAGTTAGATACTTTTCAAAGCCTACATTTTTACTATTTTTCATGTCATCAGTTGTGGCTGCTGCGCTTAGTGCGACTACTGGAATGTTACTGGTTTTTAAATTGCTTTTTAAGCATTTAACGGCTTCAATACCACTCATGCCAGGCAGGTTTATATCCATTAGGATGATGTCAGGCTGTTTATCTTCAGCAAGAGTCAGTCCTTCCTCAGCGGTTTCAGCAGTGATTAAATCAAGTCCTTCAATGCGAGAAACCAGGGTACCTATTAATTTTAAATTTGCAGGATTATCCTCTATATAGAGTACGGTACCACTAATCTCAAAGTTATCTTGTTCCTGCTTTACTTCTTTGTAACCGGCGGCTTCCTCTGTTGATAAGGGTAGTTCAAACCAGAAAGAGGCACCTTGGCCCACTTCACTTTCAAAGCCTATTACTCCATGCATTGACTCAACCAGTTTTTTACACACGACAAGTCCAATCCCTGTCCCTTCAATATTACTATTTTCGGCACCTAAACGACTAAAAGGCTTAAATAACTCTTTTTGTTTTTCTAAACTAATACCATCACCATTATCAATGATGGTGATTCTTAGCATTCCTTCATTTTCACGACTACACTTGAGCTTAATTTCACCGTCTTTTTTATTATATTTTGCAGCATTAGATATAAGATTTAAGAGCACTTGCTTAGTGCGTATATAATCAGCATAAATTTTCAAATCTGTTGCTTGTTCACAGAAACAAACTGAGTCTATCTTGACATTGTATCTATCAATAATTGGCTGAACTAATGTTAGCGTTTCCTTTAATAATTGATTCACGTCAACCACTTGAAATACTAGCTCGGCTTTTCCTGATTCTATTGTTGCAAGATCAAGAACATCATTAACTAACTCAAGAAGATGTTCACCACCTAATATAATTTGCTCCGTATTCTCGCGCTGGTCATCAGTTAAAGGTTCATGTTCATCGAACATTAGCAACTGACTAAAGCCTAAAATAGCATTAAGCGGTGTTCGTAGTTCGTGACTCATTGAGGAAAGAAATTCTGACTTAGCCTTGCTGGCCTTTTCAGCGGACTCTTTTGATTCTTTAAGCGCTATTTCTTTGATTTTTTTATCAGAGATATCCCTGATGACTCCAATAAAAAAGAGATCTCCTTCATGAGAGACTTTACTAACAGCTAAATCCATTGGGAACGTGGTTTTATCTTTTCTTAATCCTGTCACTTCACGGCCAATTCCAATAACTTTTGGATCACCTCCAGACAAATAATTTTTCAAATAGTTATCGTGCTGACTTTGGTCAGGATTAGGCATAAGCATTTTGATGTTACTCCCAATAACCTCCTCAGCCTCGTAACCAAAAATTCTTTCTGCGGAAGGGCTAAAAGTTAAGATAATCCCTTTGTAGTTAGTAGTGATCAATCCATCTACCATACTCAACATAATATTTTTTAAGTAGGATTCACTTTTTGATAGCAACTGATTGCGTTTTTCGATTTCAGAAGTTTTCTGTATGACTTTATCTTCCAATCCCTGTTTGTACAATTCCAGCTCTTTTACCAATTGAGTTTGTTTTATGGTCTCTATTAGCAAACTATCCAACATGTGATTTAAGGTGTTTGCCAAAATACCTATTTCATCAGTATTTTTAATTTTAGACCTTGCAGAATAATCGCCTTTTTCGACTTTTTTACTTAAAACAACTAATTCATTTAATGGCTTCGTTATTTTTTTAGCCAAGCGTAATGCGCTAAAAAAAATAATGAGTGCTACAAAAACAGTTCCCCATTGAATGTAAGCAATAACTAAATCTGCTGTCGACTTAGAATTGGCCTTTCTTGTTTTTAAAAGACTTAACTCAACATCTTTGAATTCATTTAACTTTATTCGCAATAAATCCATTATTTTTTTGCCAGTCCTACTTTTAACTTGAGCTGCCACATCAGCATGTGTTGCCAAGCCTTTATTTAATTGATTTCGAGTATTGATTGCTGGAATAGCAGCTTCATTTTCCCATTGTGTAATAAGAGCATCTATTTCAACTATTCGATCTAGCTGGGAAGGATTGTCACTCACTAAATATTTAGTGGTATTGATAATAGCAATTCGATCATTTTTTCCTGAATAATAAGGCTCCAAAAAATCATCTTTACCCGTGATTAAAAAGCCTCTCTCCCCAGTTTCCATATCAATGATTACTTTTTCAATTTTTAAAGCTTGCTCAATGACCTCATGGGTGTGATCTACCCAAATAATTGTACTTAACAAATCCTTTATGGTGGAGTATGAGGATAAAGAAAGCATAATCACCATAACTATAGGCAAAATACTACCAAGAATTAGCTTGGTTTTTACATGCTTGATTTTCATGGGTTAAGCTTTAAGTATTTTTTGTTTAGGATAATTATGTCGATTCTAGCAACTTTCTTGTTAAGAAAAAATTATTTCAAGGTTTAATTAAAATATTTTCCTTTACTACGCAAATTATTTAAGTGTAGTGAGTTGTTGATACTTGAACTGACCGGTTATGGCTGTTAATCACCATTGGAATTCGTAAAAAATACCTAGGCTGTAAGACCTTAAATGCTCACTATCGACCCTCATTGCAACCTATGGGAATAAATGCGTATCCATGATGACAGTGGATTTGTGCACTAATTAACTAAATTGTTTTTCTTCACACCTTATTAGGCAGCTGGCAATAAATAACCCACCCAGATTGCGCAGATTTTTTGTTTCTGCTCAAACTATCTCAAGAGGCGCATAGCCAGCTACGTAACGATTGAGATTGTTTGAGCAGGGACAAAAAGGCCAGCAAGGTGGGTGGGTTATTTGTTGCGAGTTGCCTTAAATCCCTTGTTGTCAATATGTTCAGCAATAAATGGTATTAATTTATATTTATTAATTGACGTTTAAGCTGTGCCTGTGGCTATACTCTGTGCTCACATGATTTTTGAATTATGTGAGTTTACAATAATTATAATAAAAAGAGGTTTTGTTATGGATTTAATTACAACCAAGCTCGGTTTTGAAATGCTGTTGAGGTGGGGACATTTCATGGCTGGTATTACTTGGATAGGGTTACTTTACTATTTTAACTTTGTTCAAACTGAATATTTTAAAGAAGCAGATGCTGCGTCTAAGTCAGATGCCATCCAAAAACTGGTCCCTAAAGCTTTATGGTGGTTTCGTTGGGGTGCGATGTTCACTTTATTGACAGGAATTGGTATCTTTGCGCTCCGTGGAGGTGGTATGTCTATGGATATTTATGTGGGTGCATTGCTTGGACTATTCATGTTTTTGAATGTATGGCTGATTATTTGGCCAAATCAACAGATTGTCATAGCATCCACTAAACAAGTAGCGGAGGGAGGAGATGCTTTACCTGAGGCAGCTGCTGCTTTAGCATCAGCAGGTTTAGCATCCAGAACTAATACGCTATTTTCTATTCCCATGTTGTTTTTTATGGGAGCCTCATCGCACTATCCACATAGCTTTAGTTTATTGGCTTTTGTTATCGCAGTTGCTGCTATAGTTGCTCTTGAGTTTAATGGTGCTTATCCTGCTATCAAGCATATTGATGCATTTAAAAAATTACCAGAGGGTGGAAACATGAAGCTTTATACTAGTGTTAATGGTGTCATCCACTGTGGCTTAGGTTTAACTGTTATTCTATTTTTGATTTTAGATTTGTTATAACTTCAATTGTTTTTAAAATTAAAGTCTATATGGTGTAAGCGTTCACTTCCCCTCTTTGGAAAAGAGGGGGTAGGGGAGGTTTTATTAGATAGATCCCCCTAAATCCTCCTTTTCTAAAGGGAGAGGTGAGCAATTACAATGCGGTAGCTATTTCTTAGTTACCGTATTTCACCATTGCGATTAATCAGCATCTAAAACTGTAAATTTACTTTACTTAATAATATTTTTATCGTGTGATTATCGCGACTAGTAACCTTCATTATTAATATTACAAACAAAGATAGTCAGTTGTAGGATAAAACCATACGGAAATATGATAAAGAGTGCTCCTATTAAAGTTTTGTAAGTTATTTTCTTTTTATACGACCAATCGATATTAGATTCCTGATCTTTTAAGTTGTTTGGGTCATTATGAAATTTTATCTCTTAACTAAGGCGTTATTTCTAAAGGTAACAAAAGGCCTCTATATTATTTTTTGGTGGCTTTCAATTTGTATTGTACTCATTGAAGTAATTGATTCTGGCGGTGTTTCTGATAAAGGCATGGTTTTTTATGCTTTTTGGGGAATAGTA
>Ga0209707_1000410_pt1 | contig 26146 bp, 28 predicted proteins | sample EN4Hudsemesocosm_FD_184630 | JGI IMG/M metagenome (GOLD analysis project Ga0209707, IMG submission 184630) | Methane-oxidizing microbial communities from mesocosms in the Hudson Canyon - EN4B Hudson Canyon (SPAdes) (version 2) | ecosystem: Environmental > Aquatic > Marine > Cold seeps | place... | reverse complement strand
ATAATTTTACTGATATAACAACTTCTCAAGACTCTAAATTTTCTTGACTTCTATATGGATAATTTTTCATTAAACTATCCAATTCATCTATTAATTTCCACATAAGTAAAAAATTAAAAATTAAAAATTAAAATATTGCCTATTGTTGATTAATAAGCACTAGTTTGGCACATTTTCGGTAAGCTCAAAAGTCAAGGTGGAGATTGTGAGGCACGAGCAATACTACCTTTATTTTTGAGTCCTAAAATGTACAATGACTAGGGATTATTATTATATTCGCCGTCTTCAGATAAACCGTGATAGTAAGTTTAGTAAAAAATCCTATGCTATCCCCTTAAGAAAGTTCTTTTAAAACTAAGTTTTCTTTTGGGGGTGGCTAGGATTTTTTAATCTCTCAAATAAGTTTTCTTTATCTACAATTTGATTTTTTTATTCTATAGCTATAATTATATTTATTTTCATATTTTAAAAAATAAGGGGAAAAATTGAGATTACCTTTTATGATTGGCTGTAAGCTAATTATAAAAGGTGATAACAATTTTTTCGCAACCTAACTAATGAATTTCACATGCAGATAAGTGAAGCCCGTAAAATATCTATAGCTGAATATCTTTCTTTAGTAGGTTTCAAGCCAGCTAGAATAACAAAATCAGGGAATGAATTATGGTATTCTAGCCCCATAAGAGATGGGGATAAGAACCCCTCTTTTTCTGTTAACACAATTAAAAATATTTGGTATGACTTCGGAATTAATAAAGGTGGAAATGTTATTGATCTAGTTTGTGAACTAGAAAAATCAACTTTCAATAAAGCTATGACTACCCTTAAAAATAGCGGGCTATCTTCTCATACTCATCTATCCCCTGCTTTCAATCAAGCTTCAATTAACCTTCAAGTCATCCATAAAATAAAAAAAATTTCGGGCAAAAAAGAAAAAAATAGTGCTTTTGAGGTTTTAAGTATTTCAAAGATAGATAGAGTCGATTTAATCAACTTTCTGAAAGAAAGAAAAATTAGCATTTCAATTGCTAAAAAGTACCTTAAGCAAATTCATTACAAGCCCAAAGATAAGATTAAATCATACTATGCTTTAGCATGGGCTTGTGGAAATGGTTATGAAACAAGGAGTCCATATTTTAAGGGATTCATTGGTACACACAAAGATATAATTAAGATAAATCTAAAGAATAATCAGAGTCTTTCTATCTTTGAAGGTTTTATGGATTTTTTAGCCTTTTTAACTTATTATAAGATATCTGACTTTAAAAATTCTGTCATTATTCTTAACTCTGTTAGTTTAAGAAAAAAGGCATTAGAAGAGATAGAGAATTATAATTTTACTAAAGCTTATCTTTTTTTAGATAATGATGAAGCTGGAAAAGATACCAGGAATTTTTTTATAAATTCACTTAATGTACTAGTACTTGATAAATCTTCATTATATGAAAATTACAATGATTTTAACGAAATGACTATAGAGGAAAATAGCAATGAACAATAATTCTAACTTTGAGAAATTTAAAGCAACTCCTTTAAAAGAGCTTTTAGAAATACAAGATGCCTTAACTAAAGCTATTGAAGAGAGAAGAACCATTGAAAAAAGAGAAGTTATGGAAAAAATTCATACTTTAGCTTCAGACTCAGGTTTTTCACTAGATGATTTATTAAAAGGTAACCCGAAAAAACCTGTACCTATTAAGTACCGAAATCCTGAAAATCAATCAGAATCTTGGACTGGTAGAGGTAGAAGACCAAAGTGGGTAGAAGCTTTATTAGATTCAGGAGTAAGCTTAGAAGACTTTGAAGTTTAATTAGCATTACATACAAGGCATATAGTAGTTATTCATCTACTATATGCCTTTTTTTCTTAAAAAATTCTTAATCCCCCTCCCCTTCTCCCCTGACAACTCAATTTTTTATTTTTAACTAAACCATTGACTCCATGCATATCTATATGATATACATATAACTACTATTTACTTAACATATAAAAGCTATATGGTTTCCATATAACTTTCATTTACTAGGCTTTCCTATGATCATAATTTGCGGTGGTATTAAAGGTGGTGGAGGTAAAACCACAACGGCTATAAATTTAGCTATTATGCGAGGTCTTGCTGGCTTTGATGTATTGCTTGTTGATGCTGATAGTATAGATAACGGTAATGCTTCAGATTTTTCAGCTATTCGTGATGAGGTATTTGAAAATAAGGGATATACGGCTATTCAATTAAATGGCAAAGCTATTGCTAAAGAAATACCTGTTTTAGCGAATAAATTTGATGACATTATTATTGATGTTGGTGGTCACGATTCAATTTCTCAAAGAGCCTCTTTAACTGTAGCGGATCTTTTATTACTTCCAGTCTTCCCTTCTTCTTTTGATACTTGGGTTATCGAAGCAGTTAACACATTAGTTGAAGAAGTATCGACTATAAACCCAAAACTAAAAGCATACTGTTTTTTAAGTCGGGCTGATGTTGTTGGGAGTCAGAACAATGATACATCTGAAATCCTAAATGAAGATTATGAGGAAATTACCTTTATTGATAGCCCTATAAAAAACCGTAAGGTTTTCAGGAATGCAAGCAGTCAAGGTTTAGCTGTTGTTGAAGTGAAGCCTAAAGATAAAAAAGCTATTGATGAGTTAAGTAAACTATATAAAACAGTTTTTCAAACTGTTTTTAAAATCAATAAAACCGCATGATAATCATATAAAAACAGTTCATAAACCGTTTTATTATCATATAAAAACCATATAACTATTATATAAAAAATATCATGAGTACAGTAGCCAAAAAACCAGCTAGAAAAAAAGATACCGATGCTTTCATTGAACAAGCAGGAAGTAATTTAGTAGAAGGTGAAGTTAAAAAGACTAAAGTTAAAAAAGCTCAAATTCCCGTAATTATCCCCCCTTTATTACTTAAAAATTTAGATGAGCATATAGAAGAAACTATGACTGGATTAAGTAGGTCGGCTTGGATTTGCCAGGCAATTAAAGAGAAACTAGATAGGGATAATGAAAAAAAATCATAATTTTTTGATTTTTTCTAAAAAATAGTTATAAACAACTGTATTAAAACAGTTTTATTACAGTCTTAAAACTGTTTATTAACTATTTAATTTTATTGTTATGGAATACACTATTAAAGAACTAAGCCACCAGGGAATAAGTAAAAGCTTAGTTTATGAAGCATTAAAAAATAGTTTGCCTTTTTCTAATAATTTCATAAAAAACAAGAGATTATTTAATGAAAAGGATTTAGAAATTTTTAAATTTTATAAAGAATTTTGATTAGAAAAAACAGTTTCTAAACACTGAATTAAAGAAGAAGCAGGGAATAATAACAGTGTTTCAAAACAGTATGAAACTGTTTTAAAACAGGAAAGTAAACAGTTATCAAACAGTAATGCAGATATAAGCAATTATATAAAAGAAGCTGTAAGCGATGAACTTAAAACAGTAAAAAAACAGTTTGAAGATAGGGAAGATGAACTTTTAAAGGAAATTACACAAAAGGAATCGATTATTGAAATCAAGGATAACCAAACTCAAAAATATGCACTAATGAAAGTTCAGGAAGAGAAAGAAAAAAAGCAATGGATTGAAAAATACGAACAAGAAACAGAGAAAACAGGGGAGTGGATGAAAAAGTTCTATTGAGTGAGGACTTATTTATTTGTTTTCATCATACTTTTTTTTGTGTCATTGATTTTTTCAGCTTTATTGATCTTCTGAATTTTAAAATTTTAAAAAATTAACCGAAAATCATATAGAAACCATATAAAAACTATATGGTTTTTTGTCTTTTTTGTAACTATTTCATTTTTAATGATCAGGAAGTATCAAAATATAGTCCTAAATATTGAAAATTTACCCCTACAAGGAGTTTTTATAGATTGTTGATACCTTTCTATATGTTTTCAATAAACGCCCCTTAAATAGTACTTAAAATCGTTTTTTATGATTTATTCATTTTATTTGTTAATTTTCCAAAAAAAGACAACAACAAATTTTTTTATAAAATTTTATTTTTCTCTTGTTTGTTGTTTTATTACTTTAACAACACTTTAATACTTTAGACCCCCTTGTAAGTAGCATTGTATAAGGACTTTTTAGGGCTAACTATCACTTATTTAATGCTAACTATCACTTATTTAATGCTTAACTATCACTTTTTTAATGCTAACTATCACTTTTTTAATGCTAACTATCACTTTTTTAATGCTAACTATCACTTTTTTAATGCTTTTTCATGAGGCTTCAATTTTTGTGAAAAATTGGAAATTTAAAAGTTAGTAATTTAATGCTTAATTATCACTTATCTAATGCTCTTTTCGTAGTTTCTTAAAGATAGACTAAAACCCTTATAAATAGCGGTTTATAGAAGGATACTTATGCTAAAAGCGAGTAATTTAATGCTTAACTATCACTTTTTTAATGCTTTTTTCGTAGTTGCTTTAAAACAGACTAAAACCCTTATAAATAGCGGTTTACATAAGTTTATCTATTTTAAAAGTAAGAACTTGAATACCCAACTATCACTTATTTAATGCTTTTTTGCAGTTGTTTAGTGTATTCAGACAGGTTTAGATTATTATGGACTTTAGGTTTAAAAGGAAAAATACCTGAAAAGCGAGTAATTTAATGTTAACTATCACTTATAGATTTGACTTGTGATAGTATGTTCATATACTTAGGTAAATTCTTATAATTTCAACTATAAACATGAGCAATTTAAAAGAATTAGTAGTTAAATCTAATGAACTTATAGAGATGCCTGTAGACTTCAACCTTATGCAACTTAAATTGTTTGCTAAAGTGGTTGTTTCAATAAGAGATAATTCAACTAAAGATTACTACAGCTTTCAAGTGAAAGATCTTTTAAAAGATTTCGGTTTAACAAGTACTAATTATACTCAGCTAAAGTTAGCAACTAAAGGTTTGATTAGACCTGTAGTTATAAAAGGTGAGGATGGTTCAGAACAACAAAAAGCATTTTTTACTGATGTGAATTACAGTGATAAAGGAATTGTTGAATTTAAAATTCATCCTGATCTAAAGCCATTCATCATAGATTTAGAAAAAAATTATACTAAATACTATCTTTCAAATATTGCACGGCTAAAAAGTTCCTACACTATCAGGTTTTACGAGTTGTTAAAGCAGTATCAGTTTAGAGGGGAGAGACTATTAACTATTATTGAAATAAGAACTTTTTTAAAAATTGATGATAGTAAATATAAGCAGTACGGACACTTTAAATCTAAAGTTATTTTAGTTGCCCAAAAAGAAATTGAAGAAAAAACAGATATTTATTTTGAATTTGAAGAAGTTAAAGAAGGTAGGAAAACGGTAGCAATAAATTTTTTGATTTATAAAAATTCAAAAAACACTAATGCTATTGAAAGCGGTAATATTGGAGCTATAGCCTTTTCTGAAGATCCATTAAATAGTGTCCTGAATAATCAGCAAAAAGAATTACTAGCCAAGCTTATTGATGAATACAAGATAAGTGAAAAAATAGCTAATGAGCTGATAGAAAATGTTAGTCTAGAGCAGATAGAAAAAAATATTGCTTATTCTCAAAATGAATACAAAAAAGGGAAGGTGAGTAAAAATTTTAGTGGTTACCTGGTGAATGCTATTAAAAATAACTATGCCAGCCGTATTTCATTGTTTGAAGTAGATGAGAAAAAGAAAGCTGTTGATAATAAAAAGAAGAAAGCACTAGAGGAAAATAAGACAAAATTAAAAGATAAGCTTTCTAAAAACTTCAGCAAAGAGCAGAAGGAAATTTTCATTAATTCACTTGATGAAGAAGCTAAACAAAAGCTTCTAGAAGAAATTTTAGAAGAAGTGAAATTTGATAATTTTGCTGTTACTCATATCAAGAAAAAAGGCTTAACTTCACCTTCAGCCTCATTACCGATTATTAAGAGAATTGAGAGATTTGCTGATAAAAAGGAAGTCTACATTAAAGAAAAAATGCTAGAGGCTGGTTTTTAAGTTATATGGTTATCATATAATTATAACTTGATAATTATATATAAATTATATAATTATCGTATATAAATTGAATATTTTTTAAACAAGGGAAAAATGTCAGAAGAACAAAAAAGAATACTAGAGCAACAACTTTGGAATATTGCCAATGCTCTTAGAGGAAAGATGGATGCTGATGAATTTCGTGATTATATTTTAGGGTTCATATTCTATAAATACCTTTCTGAAAAGATGTTTTTATTTGCTAATAAAAAAATGGATGATGGTTTACTTTACAATAGCATTGATGAAAAAACTGAAGATGGTAAAGAAGATTTAAAACATATTAAAAAATTATCTATTAATAATCTAGGTTACTTTTTAAAGCCTTCTGAATTATTTAGCGAAATAGCTAAAAAAGGAAATTCTAAAGATGATACTGAAGATAATAGTAGTTTTATTCTTGAAGACTTAGCTAAAATTTTAAAAAATATTGAAGCAAGTACAATGGGTACGGAGTCAGAAGATGACTTTGATGACCTTTTTTCTGATTTAGATTTAACTTCACAAAAATTAGGAAGAACAGAATCAGCTAAAAATAGCTTAATTTCTAAAGTGCTTGGGCATTTAGATGAAATTGATTTTAATATTGAAGATCCAAAGTCAGATATTTTGGGTGATGCTTATGAATATTTAATTGGTCAATTTGCAAGCGGGGCAGGGAAGAAAGCAGGCGAGTTTTACACACCTCAACAAGTTTCAACGGTTCTAGCAAAAATAGTTACTTCAGGAAAAACAAAGTTAAAATCTGTTTATGATCCTACTTGTGGTTCAGGTTCACTACTGCTTAGAGTAAAAAGAGAGGTTGAAGATGTATCCAGTTTTTACGGACAAGAGCTAAACCGTACTACCTACAACCTTGCAAGAATGAATATGATTTTGCATGGTGTTCATTATAAAAAGTTTGATATTAAGCAAGAAGATACTATTGAAAATCCGCAACACTTAGAACAAAGGTTTGAAGCCGTTGTTGCTAATCCTCCTTTTTCTGCTCATTGGTCTGCTAATCCTCTATTTATGAGTGATGAAAGATTCAGCCAATATGGAAAACTTGCACCTAAAACTAAAGCAGATTTTGCTTTTGTTCAACACATGGTTCATCAGCTTGCTGATAATGGGGTAATGGCAGTAGTAGTGCCTCACGGGGTTCTATTTAGGGGAAGTAGTGAAGGGCATATAAGAAAATATTTAATTGAAGATAGAAACTATCTTGATACCGTGATTGGTTTACCAGCTAATATTTTTTATGGGACTTCAATTCCTACTTGTATTCTTGTTTTTAAAAAATGCAGAGAAAATAACGAAAATATTTTATTTATTGATTCAAGTAAGAATTTTGAAAAAAGAGGGAATCAAAACTATTTAACTAATGAGAACATCAGTAAAATTGTTAGTACTTTTGAGAAAAGAACAGTAGAAGAGAAATATAGTCATTTGGCTAGTTTAGAAGAAGTTAAAGAAAATGACTACAACCTAAATATTCCTCGTTATGTAGATACTTTTGAAGAAGAAGAACTTATTGATTTAGAAACTGTAGCCACTGAATTAAAGGCTTTAGATCAAGAAATTGAAGAGACAGATAAAAGCATCGCTGAATTTTGCAAACAACTTAATATTTCAACACCTTTTTAATTATGGAAGATATAAAAAAAATACCTGTATTAAGGTTTCCTGAATTTTCAGGGGAATGGAGAGTTAAAAAAATAAATCAAGTAGGAGATGTTGTAACAGGAAGTACGCCAGAAACTAAATATCCTGAATACTATAATGGAGATAATCTTTTTGTGTCTCCTGCTGACATACAAGAGAATAGATTTGTAAAAAAGACAAATACAACTCTAACAGATATAGGTTTCTCAAAGGGTAGATTAGTAAAAAAAGGTAGTGTTTTATTTGTTTGTATTGGTTCTACAATTGGAAAGGTTGCCCAAGCAAGTAAAAATTGTATAACAAACCAGCAAATAAATTCAATTAATATTTATTCTAAATTTAGTAATGATTTTTTTTATTCACTTTTATATTTTAAATCTAGAAATATAAAGGTTTTAGCTGGTAAACAAGCTGTACCAATTATTAATAAAACAGATTTTTCTAAAATTGAGTTGTTTTTACCTAAAATAGAAGAACAACAAAAAATTTCATATTTTTTAATTAAAATTGATACAAAAATAGAGAAGTTAAGCAATAAAAAACAACTTTTGGATAGTTATAAAAAAGGTGTTATGCAGAAAATTTTTAGTCAGGAATTGAGATTTAAGGATGATGAAGGAAATAGTTATCCTAATTGGGAAGAGAAGAAGTTGGGGGATATTTCTAAAATTTATGATGGTACACATACAACTCCTGATTATAAAAAAGAAGGAATTCCTTTTTATAGTGTTGAACACCTAACAAGAAATAATTTTTTGAATACAAAATTTATTTCTAAAGAAGTTTTTGAAAAAGAAAATAAAAGGATAAAGATTGAAAAGGGAGATATTCTAATGACTAGAATAGGTGATATAGGGACATCTAAATACATTGACTGGGATGTTAATGCTTCATTTTATGTAAGTCTTGCTTTGATTAAAAAATCAGATAGTAATAATACTATATTTATTAATCAATATATTAAATCATCATTTTTTCAAAAAGAACTACATAAAAGAATTATTCATGTTGCATTCCCTAAAAAAATAAATTTAGGTGAAATTAGTCATTGTTTGATAAATCTTCCATCTCTTACAGAGCAAACACAAATAGCCGGTTTTCTAACTAAAATTGATCATAAAATAAACTTTGTAGAAAAACAGTTAGTTGACACAAAAAATTATAAGAAAAGCTTACTTCAACAAATGTTTGTTTAAAATATAATTATTGTAATAGATGAGAAAAATTAGAGAACGAAATAAATTATGTCATTGTGGTAGTGGTAAGAAGATAAAAAAATGTTGTTTAACTGAAAGTCAGAATATAATAAATAAAAACATAGATACACAAAAAGTTCATAAAGAACAGCAAGAATGGAATCAATGGTGTGAGAAAATATCGGAATTACCATTCCGAGCAGAGATAAGATCCACGAATGGAGCTAGTTTATCAATGAGAGTTACTAATGCTAGTGTTACAAAAGATGGAATTAAAAAAAAGTTATTTGAAGATGATATAACATTAAGTGTTAATTCAACAAATGGAGATACTTTAGAGGAATCCTATGCGATATTTTCAGTTCCTCAAAATAATAAAAAATCTTCTGAAATTAAATTAGGTGGTAATGCTTGTGTTGAAAATAAAAAAGAACATTATAGTATTAGCTTATATGGAGATAAGAAAAAAATAAAAGTAGAAAGTAGAAAAGGATTATTTGCTAGTATAAAAATTTCTACTCAAAGGAATGCGGGGTTTGATTATTTTTCTATTTATTATGGAAAAAAAGGAAAGATAGAAGTAAAAAATTCTGATGGGTTAAAAAATAGACCTCATGTGGATTTTTATCCAAGTGGGAATGGTAAATATATTCGTTTATCTGGTTATCCATGTGATTTTGAAAGTGATTTAGAGTATTGTCCAAAAGAAAATAATATTTTTCCTTCAAAATTAACTATTAAAATAAAAGAATTTTATGAAAAACTTATTTTAGAATTTAAGTTTTATCAAGAGAGAAATACTGTTATTTTAGAGAACGCTTATTTTACATCATAAAAAGGAATCTAATGAGTACTCAATCAGAACAAGCCTTAGAAAATAACCTTGTTAAAAAACTAGTATCATTAGGTCATAGTTTTGTCACTATCAAGGATGAAGAGGATCTACTTGCTAACTTAAAAACACAACTTGAAAAACACAATAACCTTAGTTTATCAGCTAAGGAATTTTCTAAGGTTCTAAATCATCTTGATAAAGGAAATGTGTTTGAAAAAGCAAAAATTCTTAGGGATAGAATGCAACTTGAAAGAGATAACGGGGACTCTGTTTATCTTGAATTCATAAACCAGGATCACTGGTGTAAAAATCAGTTTCAAGTAACAAATCAAGTCATAATGGAAGGGAGCTATAAGAATCGTTACGATGTAACTTTGCTTATAAACGGTCTTCCATTGGTACAAATCGAATTGAAAAAAAGAGGTCTTGAACTTAAAGAAGCTTTTAATCAAACAAATCGTTATCAAAAACATTCTTATTCTGCTGGAACAAAACTTTTTAACTACATTCAAATTTTTGTAATCAGTAATGGTGTTAACACGAAGTATTATACTAACAATCGTAAAATGTCTTTCAAGCAAACTTTTTGCTGGTCAGATGAAGCAAACAAAAATATTAATCAACTAGAAGAGTTTGCAGAAGATTTTTTAGAAAAGTGCCATCTAGCTAAGATGATCACTAAATATATTGTACTGAACGAAACTCAAAAAATATTAATGGTACTTAGGCCGTACCAATATTATGCAACTGAAAATATCATTAATCGTGTAAAAAACACAGACAAAAATGGTTATATTTGGCATACGACTGGTTCAGGAAAAACACTTACATCATTTAAAGCTAGTCAAATTCTAATGAAACTACCTGAAGTATATAAGGTGGTTTTTGTAGTGGATAGAAAAGACCTTGATTATCAGACAACAAAGGAATTTAATAGTTTTTCTGATGGTTCTGTAGATGGAACTGATAACACTAGAAACTTGGTAAAACAATTTGCTGGCACTTATAAAAATGCTAAGGGTGAGCTGAAAGATTCTAAGCTTATTGTTACAACTATTCAAAAGCTTAATACGGCTATTAGCAAGACTAAGTATTTATCTGAAATGGAGCTATTGAAAGATAAAAAAATTGTTTTTATCTTTGATGAGTGCCACCGTTCACAGTTTGGTGAAACTCATAAGAGAATAAAAAAGTTTTTTGAAAATCATCAAATGTTTGGTTTTACTGGAACACCAATTTTTGTACAAAATGCGGTTGCAGGTGAAAAAGGTAAGAAAACTACTAAAGAGCTATTTCATGATTGCTTACATAAATATGTTATTACCGATGCAATTAAAGATGAAAATGTTCTGAAATTTTCGATTGAATATGTAGGTAGATATAAGGAAAAAGAAGGAAGTAAGAATGTAGTGGATATTGATGTTGAAGACATCGATACAAAAGAGCTATTAGAAAGCCCTCAAAGGCTTGAAAAAATCACCGACTACATTATTGCTAATCATAACCGTAAAACTCATAGTAGAACATTTACAGCTATGTTTTGTGTTAGTTCTATAAATACTTTAACTAAGTATTATGATTTATTTCAGTCTAAAAAAGAAGCTGGTGTACATAACTTAAAAATAGCCACCATTTTTAGTTTTGTTGCAAATGAAGATGATAAAGATGCTAATGGTTTTATTCCTGATGATTCTTTAGATATTGAAAATTCAAGTATTAATGTTCATAGTAGGGATAAGCTAGATGAATATATTAGCCACTATAACAAAGCATTTAACACTAAATTTTCAACTAAAGATAGTCAGTCATATTACAATTATTACAATGATATAGCGAAGAAAGTTAAAGAGCAGAAAGTAGATATTTTACTAGTTGTAAATATGTTTTTAACTGGTTTTGATAGCCCCCCTTTAAATACTATTTATGTTGATAAAAACCTTAAATATCACGGGTTGATACAGGCTTTTTCAAGAACAAATAGAATTTTAAACGAACAAAAATCACAAGGAAATATTGTTTGTTTCCGTAATTTAAAGAAAGCAACTGATGATGCTATTACCTTATTTTCAAATAAGGATGCTAAAGAAACTATTTTAGTTGAACCTTACGAAGATTATGTAGAAAAATTTAATAAGTCTTTTTCAGGATTGCTTGGTATTGCTCCCACTGTTAAAAGTGTTGATGGTTTAGCTAGTGAAGATGATGAACTTGCTTTTATTAAGTCCTTTAGGGATTTAATGAGGCTAAAAAATGTACTCTCAAGTTTTGCTGATTTCAAGTTTGAAGACTTGGCAATGAGTGAGCAAAGTTTTGAAGATTATAAAAGTAAATATTTAGATTTATACGATAAGGTAAGAAGTGAGCATGAAAAAGAAAAAGTATCGATTCTTAATGATGTAGATTTTGAATTAGAGCTTATTCATCGTGATGATATTAATGTTGCTTATATTTTACGATTATTATCTAATCTTAAAGATGTTAATAAAGATGATCGGGAAAAACAGAAAAAGGCTATTACAGATTTACTTTCAGGTGAAGTTAAACTTAGAAGTAAAAAATTGCTTATTGAAAAATTTATTAATGAAAATATTTTAACTTCAGAAGATAGTGAAAATATTGAAGAAAAATTTGAAATTTTTTGGGATGAAGAACAGAAAAAAGTTTTTGAGTCTTTATGTAAAGAAGAAGGGCTTAATGCTGAAAAGTTGCAGGAAGTTATAGGGAATTACCTTTATTCAGAAAGAATACCGCTAATAGATGAAATTGAAGATACTTTAAATGAAAAACCTAAATTAAGAGAAATAACAACTATTACTGAAAGAATTATTAATAAGATAAAAGATTTTGTTGAAACTTTTATTGATGGGATGGGTGGGTAAAAATTTAAATACATTTAATTGTAACAATTAAATAAATTATTAATTTTATTAATGGATGAAATATGATTGAAAAAATTTCCATAAAAAACATTGCAAGTTATGATTATAATGGTATTCAACTAAATGAATTAAAGAAAATAAATTTTATTTATGGTGCAAATGGAAGTGGAAAGACAACAATTTCAAACTTCATATCAGATCAAGTTAATAATGAATATCAAGATTGTAATTTTGAATGGAAGCAAGGACAAGAATTAAAAAAATTAGTTTATAATAAAAAATTTAGAGAAAATAACTTTGATAAGGGAAAAATAGAAGGAATTTTTACTTTAGGAGAGGCAACTAAAGAAGATATTAGGTTAATAGAAGAAAAAAAAATTGCATTAAAAAAACTAGGAGATGAAGGTATTCAAAAAACAGATACCTTTAAAAAACAAGAAGAAACTAAATTAGATGAGGAGATTTCTTTTAAAGAAAGTATTTGGACGAAAGTCTATAAAAAATATGAAAGTGAATTTAAGGAAGCTTTTCAAGGGTCAATGCAGAAAGAAAGCTTTAGAAAAAAGTTACTTTCGCAGATTGATACAAATAAGGCAGTATTACAGGATATTGGTTATTTAAAGGAAAGAGCAAAAACTATTTTTGGGGAAATTCCTGAAGCTATTCAAGTCATAAGAAATTTAGAATTTGATAAAATTATTAATATTGAAAATGATGTGATATGGAATAGTAAAATAATTGGTAAGTCAGATGTTAATATTTCCCTCTTAATTCAAAGACTAAATCTTAATGATTGGGTTAATCAAGGCAGGTCTTATATTCCTGATGATGTTTGCCCTTTTTGTCAACAGTCAACTATCACAGAAGACTTTAAAAATAAATTAGAAAATTATTTTGATGAGTCTTTTACTACATCTCTTAAAAAGATGGCAGAATTAAATGATGAGTACAATAGGTTATCACTTAATCTGACTAATGAACTAACACAAATTGAAAAAAACGAAAAAGAACATAAAGGAACTAAGCTGGATATTGTTAAGTTCTCATCTTTTTTAAAAACTCTAGTAAGTCAACTTAATAGTAATAATATTTTATTAGAAGCTAAAATAAAAGAACCAAGTAGAAGTATTAAGTTAACTTCAACAAAAGAGCAATTTAATAAAATTTATAATCTAATTTTTATTGCTAATGAAGAAATAAAAAAACATAATGGAATTGTCATAAATTTCAAAACAGAAAGAATTATCTTAATTCAAGAAGTTTGGAGATATATTTCAGAGGAAGAAAAAGTTTATATTGAAAAATATAAAAAGAAAATTACTGGACTAGAGAAAGGTATTTCTTTTTTAAAGAATTTTGTTGATGGTAAGAGAAATGATTATAGTAACTTAAATAATGAAATTAAAAATCTAACAAAAAATGTAACCAGCATACAACCTACAATTGATGAGATTAATAAGACTTTACAATATTATGGATTTGATAATTTTGAGATTGTTCCATCTGGAATTAATGAACAATTTTATCAAATAAAAAGAGAAAATGGAGAACTAGCTGAGTCAACATTAAGTGAAGGAGAGGTTACTTTTATTACTTTTTTATACTTTTTGCAACTTGCAAAAGGTTCAACTGATAAGGAAGAAATTACAGAAGAAAGAATATTAGTTATTGATGATCCAATTTCTAGCCTTGATAGTAATGTATTATTTGTTGTAAGCACTCTTATAAAATCTATTATCAAAGATATTAAAAATAATACTGGGAATGTAAAACAATTAATTCTCCTAACTCATAATGTTTATTTCCATAAAGAAGTATCTTTTATTGATGGAAGAACAAATGAATATAGTGATACAAATTATTGGATTTTAAGAAAAAATAATAAAATCACATCAATTCAGCCATTCATAATGAAAAACCCTATAAAAACATCTTATGAATTATTATGGGGTGAAATAAAAAACAAAAATAAAAATTCTAGTATAACAATACAAAATACAATGAGAAGAATTATAGAAAACTACTTTAAAATGCTAGGGGGATATAAGGATGATGACCTTATAAAACAGTTTGAATCAAAAGAAGAGCAAGAAATATTTAGATCATTAATTTGTTGGCTTAATGATGGGTCTCATAGTATATCAGATGATTTATTTATTGAATCACAAAGTGATACAGTAGATAAATATTTAAAAGTATTTGAAGATATTTTCATTCTAACGAAACATAAAGGTCATTATGATATGATGATGGGAATTGAAAAATAGATAACAGTTGATTTTTGAATTATAAAAACCATATATTAACTATACGGTTTTTATATGGTTAAAAATCAAACAAATCTAGCTGTCCATTTTTTCCATTCTCCTTTTTATCAGGTTTTTGAGGTTTCTCCAAGATTTCAGGAATAACTTCAATTTTTGTTTCTATTTTTACTGCTTCACCTGGTTCTATAGCTTCAATTTCCAGGAAAGATTTTATAGATTTTTCTTGTTCATGGAGTCTTAACTTAGTTTCCCAATTGCCCAAGTAATGGGCGGGGGTGTAGTAAACTTCTCGGATCTCCAGAGATAAAGTATTTCCAATAATTACCTCTGCTGGAACATGCCATAAACTTAACTGCAAATAACACATTAAGCCAGCTATCCTATCAATATCAGTACATTGCACCCATAGTTTTTCTGCTGGGTTATGTTTGTTATTTAACATGGTTTTAACGAAAGCTAAGACCATTCCACCAGCACCGCAGGCAGGTTCAGATAGTGTAATAAAAGGCTTTTTAAGACTTTCTAATTTATCTCCGTATGAAAGTTGAGCTAACATAAGAGATACATCAGGAGGAGTAAAAAACTGCCCATTGTTAGTGTTACCAAGCTCTAGCTCCATATACAAACCACCTAAAACATCTCGTGGTTCAGGTTCTAATAACTCAATCAGGTTAGCTAATAATTCAGACATTTTACAAGCTTCATCTTTTGAATATTTACCTACAATTTCCATGTATTCACTTTCAAGAGTTTCAGACTTATTAACTGCATTATGTAAAGCAATAGCTGACATAGTTACAAAATCAGAAAAAACTTGATAGCGATGTTTATGCTTAGCTATAGAGTTGAAGTTTTTTATAAAAGATTGTTTGTTGTACTGTTTTGTTTCAGTCATATATAAATCCTTATATGATGTATACAAAACAGGCTTTAACCCGTTTTATATACGGGTTAAAGTGAACATAAATTTTATAGCTCTAAGCTATAGTGCTTCCTATGAATTTTTTTAAAACCTCACTAAGTATTTTTTAGAAAAGAAAAAGTCTTGTTTCACTGCTGGGATAATGATACTGAAAAATTGATAAGCCTCTTTTTTTAGTTCATCTTGCATTAGTCCTACTACATAGCCAAGAGCTACTTTGCCTTTGCGAATAGGGAAACAGTCCTGTTAACTTCAGCTTAGAAGTAAGCAGGATAATTTCTCTATCACTAACGAAAGTTAAACAGTAATAATATTACTTAATATGTCAAATATTTTTGATACAATATCCTATCTTTTTTAGATAGGGATAGGCTATAAAACATGGAACAACTACTAAAATTCACACCTGATTGGTTAGCACCAATTTTAACAAGTCTTTTTATTTGGTATGGGGTAAATTATTTAATTATAGCTCCTGTTTTATATGATAGGTTGACAGTAAATAAAGTTAAAAACTATGCTGACCAGCTTGAAATATATAGCTATTTTAAAAAAGAACAAAAAGGAATAGATTATATGGATATTTCTAGCTGTGTTTATGATATATATTTTGATGATAAAAGGTTCTATATAGCATTATGGACTTCTACATTATCCTTATATAAACATAGTGAATTAAATAGAATGAAAATGAATTTGATGAGTGCTTATAAAAAAAGTTGTAATATTTAATTATGGATGAAGAAATAAAATATAAAAAAGGTAATTTTATTGTTACTAATAGGCAATTCAAAACACCTAAAAGAACTTATCAATTATCAAAAATAGAAAAAGTTGAATTAAAAAGACCTGCATTTTTAATGTCTCTCCCTATTGGGTCTCTTCTTATTGCTTTATCTTTTTCTTTCAGTTCCTGTATTATCCCTTTTTATATAAGAGGAATATCTTTTGCTTTAGGGGTTGTAGCAATTCTTTCATGCTGGTCAATAGGAACTCTATATTTACACTCTAGAACACTGTCTGACTCTGCCTTAACATTTGATATGGGTACTCTTAGAGGGATAAGAGAAGCTATAGAAGAATCTATAAATGAAAGGGAACTTAAAGAAAGCCAAAGGAATGAGTTTTAATGAAAAAAATATGTATATTTTTAATAACATTCTTTATTGTAGGGTGTACAGATGGATCTAGTATTGTTTACAGTAATTTAGATATTTTTAGTGAATGCAGAGATATAAAACCTATAGAAGATGGGAAATACATTATTTGTGCAGACTTAAACAAAGATTGTATAGAAAGATTGAATAAATGTAAAAGTGAAGTATCTTACTGTGCACATATTAAGTTATTATCTAATAAAAAAAATAAAACTGATATAGTTATTTATAATGAAGATGAAAGAAAGTATAATAGTCAACATTCTTCTATTAATTATTTAGCAAAATATCCATTAGAAGGAAATAATAATATATATTTATATTCATTTGAAGGGGGAGAAAAAGAATCAGATAAATTTATTTATCCATTCTTTATTAAGAAAGGAATAATTCAATTTGGGGCATTTTATTTAAATAAAAGAAAAGAACCAAACAATTCAAAAAAGTTAAAATCCTTTATTGAAAATAATATAGATGAAAAAATAGTTACAAGTTATGATGATAATAATAAAGCTATTTATAAACTAACAATAGAGAAGGAAGAGAGTATAAAGAAAATTGCTTTATTTCAGTCTAAAAATACAAAGATTTTTTACTATATGATTCCTATTGATATAGAAAAACCTAGTCCTGAAGTTATAGACTTCTAGCTAAATTAACCCACTTAAAGAGAGTGGATAGGCTTGTGTTTTAAGCTGTCCCTAATGTCATAGTAATTAACCATTTCAACGGTTGAATGCCCTGTAGTATTGATGATAAAGATAAAATCGTCTTTATTATTCAATGCTAACTCTATAAAAAATCTTTCTGAAGGAATGAGGAGGGATTTTTTTACCTGGTACAAGCTCATTTGCAATTTTTTTAAAAATTTGGTAAATATAGCTTGTGGTTAGCAGTTTGTTTAGTTATTTTGTTGTATTATTTCTAATGGCTCTAAAAATATAATGGGAAATTTAAAGATAAGATGTTTTGAATGTTTCAAGATAATACATAATTTTAGGTGGAATCGGAAAAAGTTTTGTTGTTCCTTCTTCTTGATATACATTTATAGAACATTCTTAAAAATTTACATCATCCCAGGTTAAATAAAACAACCATATTTTGATTTAATATATGTAACTGGGTATATATCTATAATTTTATCAAAAGTAATCTCATCAATATAACTAATAAAATCTATCAATTCTATTTTCATTAATATTTCTTTAGTTGTTATTCGATAATGAGATTCCATATCGCTAAAATAGTAATCTATGCTAGATTTAATTATTAGATTAAGAAATATTTCGCCATCTTTTTTAAGGTTAATATAGAACTGTTCATCAGGCATACTACTGCAATACATAGTTTCATAGATAAATAAATTAACTTTTGAAATATCCAATGTTTTATCTTTATTACATAAAGAAGTTATTATTGTTTTATACATCCTCATATGACTATTTATTGTTTTATGATTCTTATAGGTATCTGTAGCTAATTTTTTAATGTTCACACACACTACTTTAATAATCATTTCTAAATCTTCATCAGAAAAATTTTTATTCTCTCTTATATCATAGGTACACATAATTTATTCCTTTTGTAAAAGTTTCTAAATCATCCTAGCCATTCCATGTACGGCATTATGCTTTAACCTATCACTAGCACAGTAATAACCTAGCATATTAATATTTGTATGTCCTGTGGCATTACAAATGGCTACAAAGTCTTCTTTGTTGGCAATAGATAGCTCAATAAATGTTTTCCTAAAACTATGTGGTGTTATCTTTTTATCAGGAACAATTTCTTTAGCAATCTTTTCTATTAACTGATAAATAAAACTTGTAGTAAGCGGTTTATTTAACTCTTTAGTTGTATTGTTTATAGTGGGTCTAAAAATATAAGCAGAGTTAGAAGGATAAGTGTTTTTGAAGGTTTCCAGGTAGTACATAATATTAGGAGGTATCGGCAAAAGCTTTGTTGAACCTCCTTTTTGATACACATTTACAGAGCATTCCTGAAAATTCACATCGTCCCAGGTTAAACCTACTAACTCATTTCTTCTTAAAGCGAAAATATTAAGAAAAATAATAATGAGATGATTTCTAAAATCCCGTTCAGATTGCCTATGTTTTCCTTGCATATATTTCAGTATATCAATAGCTTCAGCTCTTGTTAAACTGGTCGTATTGCTTTTCCTTCCTGTTTTATGAGGGCTAAACTGTTTTATCGGGTTCTTAGGATAACCGTAAACATCAATTAGGTAATTGAAAAATGAAGATAGTGCATAAGCTTTTCTGTTTACAGTACTCGGATTTTTAACTTTCCCCGTAAATGAGTCTCTTTTTTCATAAGAACGGATAAATCCTATTGTTTTTTCAACCACTACGGGAAATTGGATTAAAGCCAATTCATTTATAAAAGTTAGATCCAAACGGTCAAAAAAAGTGATTAGGTCATTTCTGTAACTTCTAACAGTTTGAATCGAATTTTTTGTAGCCAAAAAATCCTCAATTACATCAAGTAGTGTGATTTCAGGATTACTAATAAGTTCATTTTTTAAAATTACATCTTGTGACATAGTTTATTTGTTAGTTGATTAATCATATCCAGTATATTAGTAATAACTGATTTTGCAAACTATTTACTGTTGATAATATGAATTATCAACAGTAAAAAAAATATAAAAAAGCAGTGAAAAATTCATACGGCAATAAAATAATTTGACCTAATAGTAAAACTACTTACAATGTAAGTGAATCTATTACATTTTAACTATATAGGTATGAACACAATGGCTAGTACTCAATTTTCAATGAGACTACCTGAAGAGCTAAAAAATAGCTTACAGGAAATAAGTAAAATATCCCATCGTTCTCAATCTCAAATAGCAACTAGAGCTATTGCTGAATATGTAGAAAAAAATCAATGGAAAATAAAGGCTATCAATGAAGCAAAAAAAGAAGCCGATAAAGGTATCTTCATTTCTCATGAAAAAATAGACAATTGGCTAGACTCATGGGGGTCTAAAAATGAGCTTTCAGCACCAACACCCGATATATTTCCTAATAAATAAATATGAAAATTGTTTTATTACATTTTGCAAAAAATGACTTAGAGGAAATAAGAAGTTATCTAGCAAAAGAAAGCCCACAGGCTTCAAAAATAGTCGGGGGTAAAATCAGAAAATCGTTATCATTGCTAAGTGAGAACCCTTATATAGGGACAATAAAAGATGATGAGGATATTTTAGAATGGCACATTCCAGGTATTCCCTATACCTTGCCCTACCGTATTGTAGATAACCAAATTCAAATTCTCCGTGTTTTTCATGAAGCACAAAATAAGCCCAGTAAATGGGAGCTAAACTAAAAAATAAGACTATAATTATTTCAACTTATTATAAGCCCAATTAAGCAGTTTCTGTTCTTCTTCCATAATTTCCCTTATCTTTTCAGGCTTTCCAGTCCATTTATCAGGGTGTGTTCTGCTAGACTCTCGCCTATAAGCTTCTTTTAACTCTTCTTTACTGAAACCAGGATTTAAGCCTAAAATTTCTTGTGGAGTCCTCTTATTATTAGATTTTTCTTCATTTTTATTTGCCTGCTCTTGCCTTGTTTTTCGTGCCTCTTCAGATCTTCGCCTTTGCTCCTGCTCTCGCCTATGTAAGTCTTCTTCCCTTTGTTTGTATTTATTTTCAAACTTATCTCTATCCTTGTTTTTTTTGCTTTCTTTTTGCTTCTGAAACTTCCTTTCTTCTTTTTTACTAGCTCTACGATGCAAATAAAGACTTATAGGAGTAAAAAAATCATCAAATAAGTAGCTATGAGCATATAAAAATCCCAAAATAAAAGAAGCAGAAAACCCTACCATATAAAATTTATTTTCCTCTAAATATACCAAAGGAATAATGATAAAAATCAAAAGTAAGAATTTAAAAAAACCAAATTTCCTAGCATTCCCGACACTGTAACCGATACCGAGAGACAAAAGAGAATAAAGAACTAAAGTAGTAAAATTAAACATCTTTTTTAAAAAACCTAAATAGAAAAACACCAGCAAAAGCTAGTGTCATTATTGTATTGTCAAAATATTTCAATTTTTCTGATGTGATGAGAAAAGTTAATAAAGCAGGGATATGGAAAAAGATAAAAATAATCCATCCTTGTTTTTCTGGAAGTAATGAAAGATTTTTAAAGTAAAAAGCTAGTATATAAGCTATAACACAGAAAAAAAACATCATTCCTAGTTCATCTATTTCTAACATTTTATAACTTAATATGTTTAATCTTATTTGTAACGGTTGAAGTCACTTTATGCACTCCCCTTAAGGTCATTTTTTTATATTTTCTTACTTCAAAAAATGGTAAAGATTCTATCAAAATAGGATTTTTATTAGTTGTTACAATTAATACCTGGTTTGAATCCATTGTACGAACTTCATTGGAATTCATAAGATTTTGTTCCCTGTAACTTTCTACAAAGTGTTGCATATTATTCGGTAGCTGAGTAATTCTCTGCTTTCCTATAATTCTCTCAAAAAACAAAGAAGACTCAGGATCACTTCCACTATAAGCTAAATATGTATTAAAACCGCCTTGGATTGAGTAGGCATAATCACGACCGTAACGGGCATTTAATTGAGCTATAGACTGTAATATTATTGAAAGCGATACTTTGTACCCCCTAATTGTATTGGCTGTTGACACAAAATTAGGGATAGTAGAATGTCCAAACTCATCATAAAGAACATAAACAGGTAATGTTTTCCTAGTCGGCATTTTCCTCATACAAGAATTAAAAACAGACCTGAAAAAAATACTTGTTAAAAATGAATAATATTCTGCATGTTGTGGTGGTGTAATAAAGTAGATAATTGTTTTTTCATCTCTTATTCTATCTAAGCTAAAATCTGATTTAGAGGTTAATAAAGCAATATTTTGGTTTGAAAGTGCTTTAAGGGCAGTAATTGCATTCAAAACGAAAGACTGAACACCCTCTTCATTACCCGTTAAAACTCCTTTCCATTCATCCCAAAGCCTGGAGTCTTCATTATCATCAGGATTAATTGAATAACGAGCCATCCAATCATCAAGTTTACTTCCATCATTACCAAAATTTTGAAATAAATAATAAAGATTAGCTAATGTGAAATAAGCTGGATCTTCTGAACCAGCATTTTTTAAACATTTCATAAAAACACTAACAAAACGGATAGCTCCATTATTCCAAAAGCTATCACTTTTATCAGTGTTTCCAGACTTAACTAAAATTTCGGCAATTTGTTCTAATTCAATTTCATCTTTAGCTTCCATAAAAGGATTAAAAGAACTAGACCTATCAATATTTTCAGGGTCAATAACAATAATATTATATCCCCTATCTTTTAAAATTCCTGATGTAAGTTCATAAACTTCACCCTTAGGGTCATTTACAACAATAGAGCAATTTTGTTTAGCTCTATTTAATACATTAGGAACTACATAGCGAGTTGTTTTACCTGCTCCAACTCTAGCAATAACACAAACATTTTGATAACTCTCCTTTTCTGTTAAACATAAATCTTGACCATCCAATAAAATACCTTTATTTCTTGAATTAAGATATTGTGAATACTCCCTACTATTAGAAAATTTTGCCCCTTCAGTTTTTCTTAGTACTTTTCCTTTAAAAAGGAAAACAAGAACAAACCGAATTATTCTAAAAGGAAGAGTGAAAATGTTTTTTGCTTGATTTCCCATTTTACATTTTTTTATTATTTTTCCTGGTTTTATATTTCCTAAATCAATTAAGTAATTTAAGGACATTTACATTAACAAGATGAACTAAGTCAAGTACAGAATATCAACGACTATTCTTGTGTGAAGAATTATTTTTATTTTTAGATTCTCTTTGATTTTTTATTTCTTCTTTACGAGCTTCAATAATTTTTTCTTTCTCTGTTTTCTCAACTTCATTAACAGTTTCAGAACTGTTTGAACTAGTCTTATTTCTATTAATTGTAATCTTTTCTTTATATGGTTTACGGTTTTCTTGTATTTCTTCTTTTCTTTTATTAATGGTTTCAGATGTTTCAACAATAGAACTTATTTTATTAAAGTCATCTAACATACCAAGTGTTTTTAAACGATGCTTTCTTCCCGTTATTAAATCAATAATACCTATTGAATCACCTCTAACATATATTTCCATCTTTTCTTTTTTAATGTTTTCAAAAAAAGATTGTTTGTTTTGCGATAAGTTAAAAACTGTTTTCAAACGGTTTTTAACTGAATCTCTTTGATTATTTTTACCAGTCCTTCTTTTTAACTCTGCACCTTTTTTTGATAACTTCTCTGTCGCTTTTTTATTTATTATTTTCTTTTGCTCTAGTTCAGGGTATTTTTCTAAAACTAGATTTTCTAAATCTTTCTTTATCTTGTCAAAATCATATTTTGATAGTCTATGTTTTTTACTTTCTTCTGATTCATTAGAACTAATCAAAAAATGGTAATGAAAATTATCTTCTTTATCTGTATGTAAAACACCATAAACTAAATTATTATTAGCTCTTTTTTCAATATACTGCAACCCAATTTTTCTTAATAGTTCTTTTTGTTCTTCATCATTTAATTGTTTGCTTTTTGTAATCGATACAACTTCGTGATACATATAAACACCATTTTTCCTTTTATTAAGAAAACTGGCATTACTCTCAAATTCTTTTTTTATCTCATCTGATTTATTCGAATACAAGTTATGTTTGATCGTATATTTTATATCTTGCCTACCATCTTCCATGTAATCAACTAACTGTCCAAACGATGCTTGTTTTCGAGACATTGATTTAATAATCATGTTTTACCTTGTTAGAGTACCCTTAGTGTAACTCGTTACAGTGTCTTCAAGTTTCTTGATATATTCTAATAATCCCTGTTCATCAACCATTCCTTTTATAATATTAGAGTGGTGAGCAACTTGATTAACATTATTAGCTATATTTTTTATTAAAAATTTCACTTCTTTCAAATCATTTTCAGCTTCTTTTGGTAGACTTGGTTTCTGTGATAAATATTCAATAGCAACCTTTCTCATTAATGTGCTAACTTTTGTTTCTTCAACATGTGCCATTTTTTCTAAGCATTCATAAATCTCTAAAGGAATAGCAACATTTACATACTTAACCTTCTTTTTATATTCCTGCTTATATTTTTTATGATACTCTTTATTTGATGGCATAATTTTCACAATTAGTTAGAAGTATATTTTATCCTTTTTAATAAAAATACAAACTTTTTTAGAGGGGATTTATTAAAGGGGAAGCTTTCCCCTTTAATCGGGTTTCAAGGGCAGAGCCTTTGACAAGATGCAACTTACTTAGTCAACTTTCAGAGGTACGAAGAAGGTTTACTAAGTAAGTTGCAATCTTGCTAGCAGTTAACCCCGGACTTTAACAAGTATAATAAACCTCTTCTGTGATGTTTGGCAAGAGGGGTAACTGTAAAAAATTCTATGCTACTCCTTTAAGAACTTTTACACTTCGACTTAAAGTGTTCTTTTAGGTGTAGTTAGGATTTTTTAGGCTTCCACAAGATAAGAATGTACAGTACGACAAAATCAATATTTGTTGTTTTTTTAACTTACAACCTTAATAAAAAAAGAGGTTATCCCCCTTTTATTAATGACTGTCTTTTTTTAATCATCTCTATAAAATCACTTTCCTTTTCTATAGATATGCTGTGTCTTCATAATTTATAACTTGCAATTCAAGTTGTTCATCATCCTGCAAAACTATCTAATACAATGTCTTTTTCATTAGTAAATATTTTTATTAGTTGAGAAATTAGGTTTTCAGGTTTTTCGGTTGGGTGTTTTGTTTGTTTACTTCACTCTTTCCCAATAAAATAACTCATAATATTTTTCATTTCCTTTTGAGAAGTAAAATTAAAGGTTTTTGGTTTCTTAAAATTTCAATCATCATTTGTTAACCACACTCACATTTCATAAGAACTTCTAAAGTTTATTTTTCTAAAACTTGGTAACGGGTTTATTTTTGATAAGATCAAAGGCATTCTGAAACTAAATAATTTCATTATTTCTAACTCATAAGCTATCCATCAGGCAAAACGATAATTAAAGAATAGTACTAAACTTCAATTTGGTTTAAGTATTCTTTTATATTCCTTACACACATCAAAAACAAAGTTTAAATAGTCTTCCTGATTATCCCACTTATCCCATTCTCAAAAGTCTGACTTTACTACTTTGTCCCCTCTTTTTGTTAATCATGGTTTATTTGAAATATTGTAAGGAAAATCTGAACAAATAAAATCAATAAAATTATCAGGTATGCACTTCATTTTTTCTAAACAGTCTCACTGTACTATTCTATGTTCTACTTTTATCATTTTTCTATATTTAAAAATTAAAAAAAGGAACAGAGCTTAAAGCTCTATTCCTATGTAATCTGCTATTTTTCTTGCTGTCTCTTCAAATGATAACCAGGCAAAGTAATTTTTGTAATCATCATCAGGAAGTTTTTCTAAACATCATTCTTCTTGTAGCTCTAATCTCATTTCTTCAATTTCATAGTAGTTATCATCAAAAAATTTATGTGTATCTGTATACCGTATAAGACTTCATATCATTCAAGAAACACAACCATAATGAAGCAGATCATTAAAAAAACATTCTATATCTTCATAACCATTAGATTCTTCAACTACTTTCAAAGCTATATCACTTTCATTTTCTTCTAAATACTCATTCATTTTTTTTATTATTTCAGTATTTTTCATTTTTAATGCCGTTATTTTATAAAAAGATTTGATTTAATTATTTTTTAAGTAAAATAAAAACACCTCTTATGAGGTGCTTTTGTGGATTGGGAGTTCTGAAAATTTAGTTGGTTTGAAGAAAATATCCCTTTCTACTCTGTTTATAGGTCAAAATCTTAATCCTTCTAATTCATCTAAAGAGACATTTCACCATTCATCTTCTACAAAACCTGTAACATATCAAAATGCAACTCTATTTTCTGCATCGTATTCTGATAACCACCATGTAATTGAACCACATGAATCAAATAATTTTACTGATATAACAACTTCTCAAGACTCTAAATTTTCTTGACTTCTATATGGATAATTTTTCATTAAACTATCCAATTCATCTATTAATTTCCACATAAGTAAAAAATTAAAAATTAAAATATTGCCTATTGTTGATTA
>Ga0209707_1000409_pt1 | contig 26160 bp, 26 predicted proteins | sample EN4Hudsemesocosm_FD_184630 | JGI IMG/M metagenome (GOLD analysis project Ga0209707, IMG submission 184630) | Methane-oxidizing microbial communities from mesocosms in the Hudson Canyon - EN4B Hudson Canyon (SPAdes) (version 2) | ecosystem: Environmental > Aquatic > Marine > Cold seeps | place... | reverse complement strand
TAATAAAACACTAACTAAAACTTTTTTTGCAATACTTGTTGGTATGATGCTTATCAAACTACGTTTACCCCAACATTAGTATCAACATAAATCGTTGCTGTTTCTGCTTGACCTGATACATTTGAAATAGAACTGTAACTATCCCAGGTCAGGTCATTGCTGACTTGGTAGCTACTGCCTTGTGTCCAGTTATCACTCGCATTCAAGTTTAATTCATCAGCGTTTTCACCCAGTATATAAAACTCATTTCTTGCAACATCACTCAAGATAACCGTATCCGTGCTTAAAGTCAGACTATTATTGACGCCGTTAGTCATATCTACAGCTTCAACATTCTTAAGCGTATTGCCTGCATTCCCATTACTTAAATCAATTGCTCCCTGTTGGGCAAACAGTAGGCGATCGAATCCTGCACCGGTATCAAGTATGCCAAACTGGTCATCAAGTACCCATAAGTTATCACCAAATATTGAGCCAGTAGGGGCTTGATAAAGTCCTTGTAATAAATCGGTCTGAACAAAAAGAGATAACGTTTCTCCTGCACTTTCTGCCCGGTATTGATACATATCAGGAGCATCAGTAAAAGTTTTCCGGCCAGAAAGTATCCAGTCAACTCCTGCTGCTGCATTAACCCGATCCAGATTGGCATCACCCTGCACATAAAGGCTATTATTATCTGCATTATCTACGGTACTTAGGTCAAAGCTAACGGTTTGCTGACTGGCATTTCCTAGTTTCAGCTGTTCTATACTCTGAATTGTTTTTCCACTGCCAAAATTTACAGTCGAATTGTTTCCCAATAATTCCAGGGTATCAAACCCCGCCAGACCATCGACGTTGGCATCTTCTTTGTCTAATAGCTGTATTAAGTCATTGCCGCTGGTTCCTATCGCATCAAACAGAGGCGCGCCTAGATTTGTATCAGCATACAGCCAGGTGCTACTGCCATCAGTCGCAGTCCCTTGATATGCATGCAGGTCTGACCAGGGACCACTAGCAGAAAGTGAACCAGCAAACCGCCATTGAGCAGCATCAGAAAAACTGAATGTGTCTCCGCTATCCCCCGTTACAACCAGGTTACTAGTACTATTCACTTGTTGTATGAAATCTGCATCGAGTGTAAGTGTTGTGGCATTGCCTGTAATATCAATCACTTCAATATTATTAATTTTTGCCCCAAGCCCCGTGAGATCAACTGCACCTGTTTGTTGTATTTGCAGAGTATCGGTGCCTGTTTTTCCATCAACTAAAGCAAAACTGGTATCTTCAACCTGAATGATGTCATGTTTAAGAACACCACCAATATCACCTATGGCCCTTACTTCAGGTCGAGTGTTGATATTGTCCCAAACATTGATGACATTGTTGCCATCCAGAGTTTGATATTGATAGAACTGTTTACCGGTAAATTCATCGATGCCATCGACCAAGCCAATCCACGACCAATTACTAGCTAAGTCACTGATGCTAACACTGTCATCAGCATCTCCCATAATAGTCAGTTTATTGAATCCATTTGAGTCCACCCCCGCTATCGCGGCGACTGTCGCTGCATTTAAAACAACATTGACTGCACCTGGTTGATTGTTATTGTTATCCCTGGCATCGATGACTTCCAGGTTATCTATTTTACTGGCAATTACTACGTTGTTACTGTCTGTTCCGGTAAAATCATAGTCATTGGCCTGTATAAATAACCAGTCTGTCCCCCCCTTTCCATCTAATGAACTAAATTCCAGGTCTGGTACAAAAAAATTGTTATCGCTATTGTTGCCATTAAAAAAGATGCCAGGCGTAGTTGCCAGGTTTTGTTGTACATTTAAAGTACTGCTATTATCCAGACTCTTATATTGGTAAAGTGTTTCACCGAATGCAGTCACTTCACCATAATAATTCCAATTTGTAGTGTCTTGTAAAACGACATGATCAACTCCACTTTCGCCTAATATAGTGAGTTGATTATTAGCATCTGTCACCGTTGTAATAACACTGCTATTAACGGTGATGGTCGTTGCACCACTATGACCACTGCCGTCTATAACTTCTATATTATTTATTTTTGTTGCAATACCGGCCTGAGTGTAATCTTGAGTTGCGCTATCGACTCTAATGGTATCAGTACCCGCACCGCCATCAATACCATCAAAACTCATTGAAAAAACTTTTAGACCATCATCTCCATCCCAACCGCGATAGTACTCACCAATGGTCGAAGTCAATTCGGTCTGTATATTTAATGTAACCTGTTCATCACCTGATGCGACAGATCCTGGCTTATATTGATATTGTTTAAAATTGTAGCTATTGAGCCCACCACTTCCTGCAATTTCACCTAAATAATGCCAATTTGTGGCAATATCACTTAGGCTAACCGTGTCTATACTGTCACCTATGAGACTTAAGGTATTGTTACTATCTGTTGCTCCTCGGGTAAAGGCCAGATCGAGAGTCACACTGTCATTAGAAGTTCCTGTCGTTCCATCATCTGCATTTGTAATAAAGTAGCTATTACTAAAGTTAATAATTTCAACATTGCTTAAGTCCCCTCCTTCACCAGTAAAATCTTGCGCTTTACTTGCCAGACCACTATTAATTTCCAGGGTATCTATACCTGCACCAAAATTAACTGAACCAAATTGAGTATCAGGGAGCTCATAAGCTTCATCTCCAGCAGTGCCAGTCCAATACCAATCAGGGTGATCAAGAATATCTGCAGAAACATTAAGATAGTAGTTTTCTATACCCGTGCTGGATTGAAATTGATAGAGAATATTACCGTGCTGAGTTCGAGTAGAATCTATAGTTTTTAGCAAACCACTGCTTGTTCCAGTATTCGAATTTACAACTGCAAGGGTCTTTTCTCCCAAGTCAATAATACCGTTATATTGCCAAACTGACTCATCAGACAGGCTAACACTATCAAAACTATCCCCTGCAACCGATAAAGTCCAGCGATTTGTATTTGGGTCAACTGTATAAGTCCCATCTCCATTATCAGTCACCGTTTTCATTTCTTCAGTAATTGACTTTAAAGCCGTTTTATTTAAATTGACAGAATTAGTGCCATAACCTCTAGCTTCCAGGTTTTCAATATTCTGAATTTTTAAATAATTGTCATTTGTGACTAAATCATAATCACCATTACCATTAATTGGGTCATTTTTATTGTAAAAGCTTAAAGTATCAATATCTTCAGTCCCTGAATTAAGAAACACAAAGTCAGCATCTCCAGCACCACTGATGGCATAATGTTTATCTGTAGCACTAAGCCCCGTTATCTGATAGCGAGTGATATTGGTATTGTCCACGATGGGCATTTCTGCGCCATGCCTGTACACAGGGGTATAAAAATTTGATCTTTGTGAGTTGGGATCTGTTGCTCCATCAACAAAAAAATTAACCGATAAATTATCCAGATTTATTGAAGAAAAGGTCTCGCCATTAGTATCTAAGTCACTGGTATCTGCTTTAATTAAGGACGATGATGAAATAACTCTATTTTGTTTGTCGACTATCGTCAGAAATGCAGTTAAATCATCTGCCCCGCCAGGACTGGGATCATACCAGCCTGCAACAACCCCTCCATCAGTAGTCACTGCCAAATTATTGTTAATTGCAGCAGCAACTTCTTCCCCTGAATTAGTTCCAGATAAATCAATAACAAAAGAAGTGCCGTCACTTAATGAAAGGTTAAATTCATTTGCTTCGCTAATATCATTAATTAAATTAAACTGCACCACCGTTACAGTTGAATTACCTGCAATACTTTGACTGACTGTTTCAGAGTATAAGCCACCTTCGTATTTATGGATCCAATTGTTGTTATCACTAAAATCAATCGAGTCAGAAGCAAAGGTATCTGATGTTAAAGATTTTATATCAACAACACTAGTCCAGACAGTTCCTGCTGATACAGGCCCGAAGCTTGGGTTTGCTGCTGTGATTATATCTACATTTAAATCAACAACTGAAGTTGAATAGATGCCATCAATATTGATCGTATGGGTAACTGCTGGGGGAGAAACAAGAGCAGCAGCAAATGCATCTGATGGCGGGGCGACTGAATTTGTATTAAAACTATTTAAAGAACCATCAACAGCACTTCCTGTACTATCAGCACCCAGACTACCTGACACGGATGAGCTTGAACCAACACCCGCCAATCCATCAACAGTTGCCCGGGAAACTAATGTACCAGAATCACCAGAAACAGAACTTAAACTTGCGCCAGTGATACCAATGGTATCAACTGTATTGCTAATTCTGGAAATTGATAATGGACCTGAAATGATTGGAGGCTGAAAACTTTGAGCTGTTTCTCCTGAATATGCATCGCTTTCAGGCGTTTCATTGACACCTAGCACCTCCATACCTTGAAGCATCCCAATCTCAATACCTGAAAGGGACTGTTGAGCAAGCCCCTCCCCATCAATAAGGATACCTTGCTCATCCAAAAGTTCAGACAGTATGTCATCACTGGCTTCTTCACCCTCCACCTCTTGAGTTGCCAAAGTGGTGTCTTGTTGAGAATTAATGATTTCAAGGTCATCAACTTTCGAAAGTGTACTTAATAACATCGAATCAAAATTTGCTGATGTTAAGTTAGAAGTATCATTGCCTAAAGTTTCCAGAAAACTTGTCAATTGCCCAGAACTTAGATAATACACATTAGATTCTGCTATACCCAGCTCTACTGGCAATCCACTTTCCGGGGAATAATAGAAAAAATAATCAGCATCAGCCGTAAAAAAGTCGGCAAGTAATACAGTACTCTCACCATTAACCTTAATAAAAAGGGCACTGCCATATTGAAAAAACTTAGCATCTTTCAAAAAATCTAATGTGATATTTTGCTTATGATTTAATGCTAATAATTTAACAATATCATTTAGTGAATGTTCAACTAACTGCTTCATCTTGTTTTACCTGGTATGCAATAGAAGTGCTATTACTTCTCACTTCATGAAAAATAGCGACAGTTTTTTCTGCGCTAAATTCTAACCAACTTAATCAGAGGTCCCTTAATTAATTAAATTTCTGTATTTTGTTCTATTTCTATTTCTACTTCTATTGGTTTGATTAGTTTTTGCCCTGGAAATTCAAGACGAATTTTTTCCAGTGTTTTTTCATCAAGCATATGTCCCTGCTTAACTAGCACTGTTCCATCCTGATTGACTAAATCACCTTGCTCCAGTATACCAGCCTCTAAAAAAATCATTTTATACACAGCTAATGAGTTGTGCTCTGGTGGCTGTAACAGTACTGGGTTTTTTTCGAGTAATTGAGTAAAGGCTTCAACTATAACAGGATCAAGACTAATAGAATGGCTGTTGTTGGACATTTGAGTGATTGCATCGGCTGGCGTTATACGTTTTTGACCATACAACTTCCCCACTAACAACGAATCATACAAATCTGCCACCGATAGTATTCGAGCACCCAGTGGAATTTGCTCACCTGCAAGTTGATCTGGATAACCTTCACCATCATATTTCTCATGATGATGCCTAATTGCCTCTAATAACTCTTGATCAGAAGTTAAATTTGATAAAAGACGTTCACTTTCAGTCACATGACTTTGAAATTCTTTGATGGATTTTTCTAGAGTTAAATTTAAAGCCCCTTCGCTAAATTTAACATTTAAACTTAAAAAACCCAGATCATGGAGAAGTCCCGCCATAAACAACTTTTTTGACAGCTCTTCATGCCCCAAAATAATAGCAAGTTCAGAAGCATAGCAAGCCACTCTTTTAGCATGTAATGCTAATTTTGGATCAGTTTTATGTTGAGCAAGTAGCAGAATTTCCAGAAAACCATGTTTCATTAAGGTAACCTGTTGTTAATTTGACTGTTGAATTAATTGATTAATTATAGTTCAAGAAAGGACTGATTTAAGGAATAGCTCAATTATTTATTTAAATGACAATTAACAAACTATACATTTGGAATAAAACGTTCTTTCCATAGAGGCGTTTGCATTTTTATGACCAACATTCTGAGATGATTATCTACTAAATGGGTTGTAAGCGTTTATTCAGCCTTTGCTTTGTTAATATTTTTGTCATTAACAGACCCGCCTCAGTCAGAGCACAAATATTCAGACAAAAAAAAGGGCCGTTGTCTTTCGACAACAGCCCTTTTTCAACAGTAAAGGCTTTAAAAACCCTTGCTGAAAAACGATTAACGTTTTGAGTATTGAGGACGTTTTCTCGCTTTGTGTAAACCGACTTTTTTACGCTCTACAACACGAGCATCACGAGTTACATAACCCGCAGCTCTTAATGCTGGACGCAATTCTTCATCAAAGTTCATCAACGCTCTAGTCACACCGTGGCGAATCGCACCGGCCTGACCAGAAGGACCACCGCCTTTAACGATAACATTAAAGTCGAAGTCTGCTGTTTTTTCTAGAAGCTCTAAAGGTTGCTTAGCAACCATTTGGTCAGTTCTACGACCAAAGTACTCTTCTATTGATTGGCTATTAATAGTAAATTTACCTGTACCAGTTACCGCGTAAACACGTGCTACTGCACTTTTACGACGACCTGTTCCATAATATTGAGCTGCCATATTTTATCCTATAATTCCAAAACTTTAGGCTGTTGCGCTTGATGATCATGAGCTGATCCGGCATAAACCTTTAGTTTTTTGAACATTGCACGACCTAAAGGATTTTTAGGTAACATTCCTTCAACCGCTTTATTAATAATACGATCAGGAAAAGTCTTTCTTAGCTTACCTAAGCTAACTGACTTCAAACTACCTATATACCCTGTATGGTGATGGTAGATCTTATCGTTTTCTTTGTTTCCAGTAACACCAATCTTTTCAGCGTTAACTACAATAATGTAGTCACCTGTATCAACATGTGGTGTGTATTCTGGTTTATGTTTACCGCGAAGACGTCGTGCAATTTCAGTAGCAAGGCGACCTAATGTCTGGCCTTCTGCATCAATTACGTACCAATCGCGCTTAACTTCTGCTGGCTTTGCACTAAATGTTTTCATCTTTACTTAGTAATTTGTTAAGGCTTGTAAAAGAGCGAGAATTATACTAGATTAATTTCGATCTTTCAAGTTTATTTACAGCTTTATATTTAAAGCGTGTAATTTTCGATATAAATGCGTCCTTTCCATACCGATTGCAGTCGCTAATTTAGCGACACTTCCAGCATTCTTTTCGAAATGATATTCCAGATAAGATTTCTCAAAGTGCTCCCTTGCTTCCTTCAGTGGAAGGTTAAAAAACTCAGGAATCGATGAGTTAAATATTGGCTCATCAGCAATAGAACCTAATGCAGTCTTAACTTCATCTAACTCGATATCATCGCCCGCCCCCAAAATCATTAAACGCTGAACCAGACTTCTTAACTCTCTAACATTTCCTGGCCAGGAATAATTTCTTAAATAATTCTGAGATGCCATAGAAAACTTCCTAAAAGGCAGCTTTTCCACATTGACAAAATAATCCACATAATAACTCAACAAGCCAGGAACATCTTCTCCATGCTCCTTTAATGGACTAATATCAAGCGCCACTTCGTTAAGTAAAAAATACAAATCCTGTCGAAAACGCCCCGCATTAACCTCTTCATCCAGAGCAATGCGCGTTGAAGCAACAACACGAATATCAACACGAACTGATTCACTTCCTCCCACTCTCAAGAATGAACTTGATTCTAATGCACTTAATAACCTTGCCTGGGTTTCCATATCCATGCCAGCAATTTCACCTAAAAATAAAGTGCCGCCATGAGCCTGCTCAAGCAATCCCTGGTATATTTTTCCACCCTCTTCTTTACCAAAGAATTCTACTGCAGAGTTTTCTGGATAAATACTACCGACAGCCACATCAACAAAAGGGCCTTCTCGTCGCACCATATGATTATGCAAGTAACGCGCAAACAATTCCTTTCCTACACCCGCCTCACCAACCAGCAATATCTTTGCATTATGTTGAGCCAGACGCTTTAATTGTTCTTTGGTTCGCTCAATGATCGCACTTTTACCTACCGGCTCTACATCGTGCATTAACTGTTGTTTAAGGCCCGCATTTTCCTGTTGTAATTGATTTGTTTCCAGCGCGCGCTCAACGGTTAAAAGTAATTTAGCTAAAGACAGCGGTTTTTCTAGAAAATCATAAGCCCCTAATCTTGTTGCCTCCACTGCTGACTCAACAGAGCCATGCCCGGACATCATAATTACTGGACATAAAGCCTCATCCTCTGCGACCCATTCCTTTAACAAAGTAATTCCATCCGTATCTGGCATCCAGATATCCAATAAAATTAATTGCGGTTTTCGTTGCTGTTTCTTTTCTCTTGCTGAAGTAGCATTTTCTGCCATTTCAACCAGATATCCTTCATCTTCAAGAATTTCTGACACCAATTGCCTGATATCAGGCTCATCATCAACAACTAATATATAAGGCGATTCTGTATTCAATGCTTTTTCCTAAATAAGTACAGTGGGTAGCTGGATAACAAAACCAGCTCCTTTATTATATGTCGTATCCACCCAGATTACGCCACCATGTTCTTCAATAATTTTCTTTACTATAGCCAAACCTAAGCCAGTCCCTTTTACTTTTGTTGTGACATAAGGCTCAAAGACCGTTTCCTTCTGCTCTTCATTAAGCCCACAACCATCGTCATAAATTGAAAGTTCAGCATATTCTGTATTATTTCGTACCACTTTATCTAGTTTTATTTCAATTTTCCCTTTGCCATCCATTGCTTCCTGCGCATTTTTCACTAGATTATGTAGAACTTGCCGAATACTGACCTGGTCGGCTTCAATAACAATGTTTTCAGCATTAAAGATGGTCACTATCCTTATTTCTGTTTGCAGTATGTATAGAGCTAACACCTCATTAATCAATTGATTAAAATTAATTAATTCCACTTGTTTTTTACTTGGACGGGCATATTCAGAAAAATCATCAACCATTGATTTCATAGCCTCAACTTGCTGCACAATAGTTTGTGTAGATCGCTGTAATATATGTGCAGATTTTTCAGACAACTCAGAAGTCAATTTATGCTGCATCCTTTCTGCCGACAACTGGATTGGTGTTAACGGGTTCTTTATTTCATGAGCCAGTCGCTTGGCAACCTCACCCCATGCCGCATTTTTTTGCGCCTGAATCAGGTCTGACACATCATCAAAAACCACAATAGCCCCTACCCGTTCCCCCAATGGAGAAAACAGGGGCGTTCCTCGACAAAGCAATTCTTGTCGCCCATTAGGCCCCAAAAAAGCAAACCTCTGCTGCCAGATTTCTTCTGCCTGCTCTAACAAGCTTTGGATTGATTCCCACAACTGAGTTAATTCAGGATGCTGAACGATAACATCCAACAAAGTTTGCCCGACAAGATGACTGACGGGAATATGTAATATCCTATAAGCCGCCTGGTTTGCCGTTCTAATTTTATATGACGCCCCAAAACTGATAACACCCGCTGTTAAATTGGAAAGAACAGTCTCCAAATAAGCACGCTGGTGCTCAATTTCAATACTTGCTGCTTTCGTTTCATCCTGAGACCGAGCAATACGCAGCGTCATCTCATTAAAAGATTCAACTAAAAAACCTAAATCATCCTGACTGACCACGGACAACTGCTGCCTATAATTCCCGTTTGCTACTGCCTGCGTCCCCTTTACCAATTCTTTTACCGGGGCAACAATATGTCGAATACTAACAAAAGCCACCCAAATAGCCGCTAACAAACTTAACAATAAAACCAGTGACAGCACCAAAATAAAACTAATTTTTAATGAGTCACGTAAAAACGTCATCTCTTGGTATCGAACAAAAGCGAAATCAATTGAGTCAGCCAAATCTGCAATTCGCACGGGTACTGGAAATAAAACTTGCAAATAACGTGGCTCATCGTCATTCACAAAAACAATAACCTGGATTAACAACTTATTATCTTCTGTCTGATTGAAAGCGACATATTCTTGATTTTGTCTTGCTTGTAACCAGACATGCTCCTTTGGCAGCAAGGGTAAAATATCATTCGATTCCAGGCTATTTGACGCAATAACATGCCCATGCCGAGAAAACAGCGCTATTTCTGAAGCTTCCACACTTTCACGCAAGCCACTCATCTCGAGTACGATCAGGGTCTTAGACTTTCCGGTCACCTGATCAGCCAGTTTTCGCACCTGTTTTAAATGTAACCGCTTTCTTTGCTCTAACGACTCTTCACTTAACTCTAACGCATCCTCCATTGCTCTATCAATTTCTACATTAAACCAGCTATCTATCCCTTGATTTAAAAACTGAACTGAAAAATAAAATACTATGGTTGCAGGGGCAATCGCCAACAACACAAATAAAGAAACCATTCGCGTGGTTAATCTGGAACCCGCTTCCCTTTTTTTTAACTCCCTGGCTAATGAATAAACATTTATGCCTATCAACACAAATAATACAATCGACCCCAGACTATTCCCTACCAATAACCAGGAGTACATATCACTTAATTCTGATGACTCTTGAGTCGCTGTACTCATTAATTGTAATGAGAGCAAAATCAATCCAAATAAAATACAAATGGAAAGGCTAACCGGAAGTCTTAATTTTGTAGTGATCATAAAATTGAAATATTACTCATGGGAAATCAGCTAGAACCCAGCGACTGGAAAGTGTCCATTGTGAATCAAAATACGAGAAAGGCCGCATAGGGACCGGTAATGCTTCATGCTGAAAGCTTACCTTCACTGCAACATGATATCGTTGCTCAGGCCGAACTAATTGCCTATCAATAATAGGCACATCCCGAATTTTAGAAATAAAATCTAACGCGCCTGTCAGCGTCGAGATCATTTCTTTCTCTCCGGATTTTAAACTTTTAACACTATACAAGTTTAATAAGGCATGATTTTGAATTTGATAACTAAATGCTAATTCTTGTAATGTGCTATTCCATAACGCCCCTTTTTCCTCGACTTTTATAGCGACTACCCAGGTGATTGAAATTCCTTTTTGTAAAGCCTGTTTTGCTACTGGACTGAGCTTATAATCAATATCTGCATTTAAAACATAATTATCAGCGACAAGCTTAGTATTAATACCTCGAACGACTGTCGAAAATTCACCAGCCCATAGACATTCAGAGACAAGACAACAAAAAAACAGTACAAAAGGAATCTTCACTGCTTAGTCAGCCGCGCATAATAAAAGCCATCCATCCCCTGATCGCCTGTAAACAGCTGTCGACCAAAAGGTCTTTTTTGCCCCCAGCCAGCATTAATAACAAGTTCTTCTGCATCAGCATGGGAATCCAGGAATTTTTCAACTTGCTGTTCATTCTCTTGTTTTAAAACAGAACAAGTCGCATAGACTAAAATACCAGCTGGCTTCAATAATCCCCATGCGGCAGATAAAATCTGTTGCTGCACTGCTTGTAACTCGACAATATCCGTCTCTCGTCGTAACATTTTTATATCGGGGTGTCGCCTGATAACCCCCAGCGCAGAGCAAGGCACATCAACAAGAATACGATCAAAAGTTTGCCCCTCGACCCACTCATCTGGCTTAGCAGCATCCCCCGCTAGTACTTTGGCTTTTAGTTTTAATCGCTGTAGATTATCAGTCACTCGACTTAACCTATCTTCATCAATATCAACGGCTAGCATAGAAACAGCTTGTGCTTGCCTTTCAAGAATTGCTGCTGTCTTGCCACCTGGGGCTGCACATAAATCAAGCACTGCTTGCCCAGCTTGCACGTCCAGCAACTCAGCAGCCAATTGTGCAGCCGTATCTTGTACTGAAACCATACCCTCAGCAAAACCAGGTAATTTTTCAACAGCGACAGGCTGTTGCAATACAATGGCAGAAGAACAAAAAGGAATGGCTTGTGCTGATATCTGATGTTCAGCCAATAAATCTATATAAGCTTGCTGATTACTCAGGCTTAAATTAACCCTTAGAGCCATAGGAGGCTGCTGATTATTTTCTAACAATAGCTTTTCTGCCTGCTCTGGCCAGTCAGCGTTAATTTTATTGATTAACCACTCAGGATGAGAAGTTGCTGAAACCTGCGTTTTATCAGCCTGTGCCTCTAATTGCTCCTGCTCACGGATATATTGCCGAAGTACGCCGTTGATTAACGACTTGGCCCAGCTCTTTTTCTTGGCCGCAGAAACTGTTTCAGAAACAGCCGCATGCGATTTAACCCGCATATATTGCAATTGATACAAGCCCATCAATAACAACATTTTTATATCTGTATCTTTATTTCTAAGTGGTTTAGCCAGTAATTGCTGCAGAATATAATCCAGCCGATGATAGTGACGTATCACGCCATAACATAAGGCCTGAATAAAAGCTCTATCTTTACTTTCAGCAACTGTCTCAAGCACATTATCCAAAGCAACGGTTAAAGATTGGCCATCCTTAACAACTTTTGACAATACCGTGGCAGCCAATTTTCTTAAATTAGTCATCCTAAGTTAACCCCATCGATATCATGAGAATTTAAAAAGGCATGAATCGGCATCCGCTTACCGCCAGGCAATTGCACTTCTAACAAATCGATACAGCCATCCCCTGTACCCACTACCATTCGTTTACCTAGCTTACGCACTTCACCCGCGGACAAATCGCCCTTGCAATCACTTATAATTGCACTCCAGACTCGTAATACTTTGTCATTAAACACGGTCTGGGCAACAGGCCAGCTATTCAACCCTCTAATTTTTCGGTCTAATTCAATCGCGGATAAATTCCAGTCCAATACCGCTTCATTTTTTTCTAACTTTGCGGCATAAGTTACCAGCGCTTCATCCTGAGCCTCAGCTACTAAAGTACCTTGTTCAATTTGGGCCAATACCTTTTCTAAACCAATAGCGCCTAACTCAGATAACTTATCATGCAAATCACTGCTGTTATGATGCGGCTCAATCAGACACTGTTCTTTCTGTAACATATCCCCAGCATCTAATTTCTTTATCACCTGCATAATAGTGACACCAGTCTTTTCATCTCCGGCCATCACTGCTCGGTGTATTGGTGCAGCACCTCGCCAACGAGGTAATAATGATCCATGAATATTAATACAGCCGTGCTTAGGTGCATCCAGTACCGCTTGAGGCAACATCAGACCATAAGCAACCACAATCATTAGATCAGCATTGAATGATTCTAATTGCTTAATATCATCGTCAGCCTTTAAGGTTTCAGGCTGAATCACAGAAATCCCCGCTTCTAAAGCAAGTTTTTTTATAGGGCTGGGGGTTAATTTACGTCCACGACCTGCGGGTCTATCGGGCTGTGTATAGACTGCACAAACGTCATGATCAGAATCAATCAGCATCTGCAAAGTAGGTACAGCAAAATCAGGTGTGCCTGAAAAAATGATTTTCATCGGCTTTTAGCCTCTTGCTTATGAATTTTTTCTAGCTTGGCTTTAATTCGATTCCTTTTGAAGGCAGAAATATAATCGACAAACAATTTGCCATCCAAATGATCTATTTCATGCTGAATACAAACAGAAAGCAACTCTTCAGCCTCCAGCTCAAAAGACTCACCATGCTTATCCCGTGACTTTATCTTAATCTGTTCAGCACGTGTCACCATTTCAAAAAAGCCTGGCACAGATAAACAGCCTTCCTCGGACTTCTCAGTGCCCACCTTTTCAATAATTTCAGGGTTAATCAAACATAAAGGCGATTTTTTATCTTCACTTACATCAATCACAATAACACGCTGATGCACATCAATCTGTGTTGCAGCTAACCCAACCCCTTTAAAGTCATACATAGTCTCAAGCATATCATCAACCAATGTCGCCAATGCTTCATCAAACACAGTGACCTTTTTTGCTTTAGTACGTAAACGTTTATCGGGAAATTCAAGAACGGTTAGAATACTCAACTAACACTCCACTTTTTAAATAATACAATGAAGGGGATTTTAGCTGATTGTGAGTTAAATCTAAACTATTACTCTATATAGATGGGGAATTGATAAAAGACTAACAAACAGAAATCACATAAAAGACCACGAGACATAGTCACTTCGGGGTGGGGCAGACCATGACAGTTGCCTTTTTATTATTTCACTAGATTCAAAGGTCTTGTGGTATTTTCAAAAATGACAAAAGATCTTCACATTTTCAATATGCAATTGGACGAGCCATAACATATGTCTAGTGAAAGATACCCAAAAGACAGACAGGAACAGGGAAAGAGTCAAGATGCAACCCCATCTACGCCGTAACGGCCAAAATCACCGGAACAGTGAAATTTGCGGGACTTTTGCTGTTTCCGAGTGCATTTTAATTGTTAGAAGCTGTTTTTTCTAAACGCTCAGCTAACCACACTTTAATAATAGACTGACGTGTTACACCTAAATGTCTTGCTTCTTTATCTAAAGATGCAACCATCCAAGCTGGAAAATCAACATTAACTCTTTTTTGTTCTTGATTAGGTCTTCTTGCTTTTGATATATCAAATGCCCCTAATATATCTTCACCATCATCAAATTTTTCATCTAACGTCTTAGCTTTCATAAAAACTCACCTCTTCAAATCTAGAACGACGAACGGAGATAATGCGAACATTTTTATCGCGATATGTAATTATGGCAGACCAGTGTTTGTGATTAAGACAGCCTATTACTAAAAACCTTAATTCATTACCTGCTTTTTTAGCAGGGATTTCAACTAAATCAGGATCATTCCAAAGTTGCTGAGCCTCTTCAAAATTTATTCCATGCTTGGATTGATTTATTAGGTTTTTATTTTCATCGTATTCAAATGATGCCATGGTATAAAATATATACTTATTTTATACATTTGGCAATGGTGATGTTTTTTATAGCTTCTAACAGTTTATTAGACAGAATGCAGTAGTAGTACCGCATTCTGTCTACACATTCATTAGGGGCAGGACGCGACATCATCTACGGTTTCTGCAGAAAAATGTCCAGGTTGATTGCTTTTGTTAAACATAATACTCATCAGACTCAGGATCTGGATATTGCTCTGGTTTACTACCTATCTCTTTAACCATCCTAGGATACTTTACACTCCGCTTTGGTTCTTTAGGGGACTTCCTAGTTTTAGTTACCTTAAATAACCAGCTATCTCCATAGTCGAACATGTAATATAACTTTCTATCTTTTTCTAACGGATATATATCCTCAATAGCAGCCGAATAAATCCCGCCGTCTTCATCATCAAATCTTATTCGATCACGGCTTGTTTCCGTCCGTGCTATATAGAACTCATACAGGTGATCGTTTTCAAACTCTACAGCATCTTGTATAGCAAAATGAAGGTCCTCCAGGGAAGATAAAGAGTCCAGCTCAAGTTCGGCTTGCCATTCATCTTCAGCGTACATGCCAAATAACAGTTCTATCTTAAAAGTCCAAATCAAAAAATTACATCCTTACGTTTAATATGCCTAACCACTTAGCACTTATATCTTGTCCGCAGCATTACGAGAAGGCATTAGGGGTCTTGACTATTGCCTTTTATTATTTCACTAGACTCAGAGGTATTGAGGTATTTTCAAAAATGACAAACGATCTTCCCATATTCGATCATGGTTATTAATAATCCACAGATTACAAATTGTAGAGTGGACTTCAGTCTGCCATAGAGACGGTTTGTGTTAGTTGTTGCGGACTGAAGTCCGCTCTACAAATCCTTGCTCTTTATTTTTAAATCAACCTGTATTTTGTATAGAGCCATGTATTCAATTAGGATTGGACGAGCCATAACATATGCCTAATGAAAGATACCAAAAAGATAGACAGGAATATGGAAAGACTCAAGCCTCCACCCACCTACTTTTCTACGGGGTGAGCTGGAGAGAAACCAGCTATTACCTGATTAGCATATTATAGTGCAGACTCTCTTAGAAGTGCCTTAGAAGCCCATTGATTTATACTTTCACCATGCACTTGAGCAGCAGTTGCAACAGCTGCATGCACTTCTGGAGGTATACATAACATTAAATTTCCTGAATAAGGTTAAAGCATTTTTTAATTCTTTTACTGTTTCTCCATGAAAGTCAATAACGTCTTTAATTCCGACAATATAACCAATAAAACAATCATCTTCATCGCTAAACTCTATTCTGGCGGTATATCCTTTGTAAAGTAAAGAGTTCATGGTTTTATTCCTAGTTGAGTTAAGAAGTTGCGCACATCTTTTCCTGGTATGGTTTTGCTTCTTTCTTTAGGTGAGGTCTGTGAAAAGTTACCACTATACGATCCTTGTGAAACCTGAACCTTTACCTTCTATCAACTCTACACCAACTGCAAGTAACAAGCTTTCAATTTCCAACCATTCTAAAGATTTTGATATTGGACCTGTGTATACAAAAGCCAATACCTTTCGCTGCTTTGAATTCATTTATATAATATAGGAATGCTTACCTAAAAATACAATCACTTTTTGCAATCACTAATGACATCAAGAGGGGTTGCAGGTTAGGTTATTGTAATATCAAGCTGGCTTGATTTTTTGCAATTAGTGTACACCTATTACTCCGATAAAAATTAGGATCACAATAAATGCTAAAAACACATAATAAAGTATATATACGGAACTAACCCCCCCTACTATTATCAATAAAATACGCCCTAAACCACTTGACTTCATGGATTCCATTAAGCCCTTCAACAAACTAAGACCGTTTGAAATAGTTAGCTCAGCATCCCGTCTATTATTAATGATATCAATAGTACTAATTAGTAATGTTATTAACCCCAAAATGCTAGCAAAAAACAAGATCTCCTCACGAGCTATTTGTGTGAAATTATCTAAAGATAAAATGACTGTTAAAAAAACAGCTATGGGAATAATTATTGCGATGAGAAGTTTCATACTACACCCCGTTTTAAAACATCCCAATGCTCAGTTATTTGCTTTGTTATGTTTTTGTCTGCTTTTTGCATATTGATTTGTAGAAAATAATTAATAATGAAACCTATACTTTTACATTTTTAGATAATCACAAATTGACACAAGTGTTTCTAAGGCTGAGTCTTGGTCTTGCCCACCGAGAGTCAAAACTCCTCACATAACCAGCGGCATTGACATCAACTGAATAATCGATAGTGATTTCGCTATTCTCAATCTCATTCAAATGCATGCCAATAGGAGCAAACTTAATGCTTAATCGAGCATATTGGTTATCATTCATTTTCAGAAAGAAGTGCCTTTGGTCTTCATATTGTGCGCCACTATAAGCATTGCGTCTGGGCTTAAAGGTGTCATTATCTAACTGCCAGCTATTCAGGTAACCAAGTTTAGGTGGCGTTTTTTGGTACAACTCTTCTGAGTTAATCTCAACAAGCCCACCATTCTTCGTTGTTATCTCAAATTGCCAACGCTTCTTGAAAGCTTCAAGTTTAATTAATGACGGTTGGGAGGGTGCCTCAATCTTTTCTCGTTTAAATGAAATCTGTAAATCACGGTCAGGAGTGCTTTCTTTTACAATCTGCCTGCGAACTGGTTGTAAGATATCGATTCCATAAGACCTACCATCTGCATTCAACTTTATCTTTCGAATAAAGCCATTTTTACACTTAGATTTTTGCTCTTTGGGACCCACTCTCCATACGGTAATTATAAAGGGATTATCCTGACTAAATCGTTCAAAGTCTTCAGACCAAAGATCGCCTTGAACGGGAACCTGAAATGACCTTGTTTTATAATATTCAAATAAAATATCAGGAAGTAATATATGGAAATTATCCTTCTGCATTCGCTTGAATGTTATTTGGCGACCATCAACCTTGATCGCAATCACTCCATTGACATCAGAAACCCCCTTTTCCGCAGCTATATTACCTCCCCCCACCCAGTAGTTAGATCCATGCCTTATATCTACTTCTACTCCCTCAATCGGTAGCCCGTCTTGGTCAATCACTTTCACATAAAAAGTGGAGTAGAGAAAAGCGAACAGCTTATCTTTAGGTGCCGTTCCAGCGTACGCTGTTGATGCGCTAACTATAATTGATAAAAGTAAGATGATTTTCATACCTTTAAAACATAACGCTAAATTTAGTGCCCGCTGGCAAATGTTCGATGAACTCTGACAACACACTGACTTTTGATATAAAATGACCTCTGAAAAAAGACTGCGCTGCCAGCTGTCGACTGGAATTTTTTGATGTTAGAATATTTAAAAAAACTATTTTCTTCCATCTTTAATGTACATCTTAGATTTGTTTCTCATTTCGACTTCAAATAGCTCACTAACTTTCACAATTTCTCCCAATTTTTTATACCCATAATTTATGGGTGAAAAAGAAGTGTTATTAGAAATATACTGTCCAACAATCCCTAAATAAGCCCAGCCGTCATCCTCTACACTTTGTTCTATTGCGGTTCTTAATAACCTAACTAACGCAGTGTCCATTCTTAATTCTTTACGAGAACGTTTTTGAGTAACTAAATTACCAGTCTCCTTTCCATCGTCTGAAGGTTCGATTTTAATTAAATTTTCAGTATAGATGAACTGAGAGCAAGCTTTTACAAAAGCTGAAGGTGTTTTTTTCTCACCAAAGCCATATACCTTAAGGCCACTAGTTAAAATTCTAATGACTAACGGAGTAAAGTCACTATCACTGGTCATTAATGCAAAACCATCAAGCTCATGGCTATACAATAAATCCATCGCATCTATAATCATTGCTGCATCAGTAGCATTTTTTCCAGACGTATATGCGAATTGTTGAATAGGTACAATTGCAAATGGGTGTAGTTGCTCCTCCCATCCACTAAGCATAGGACTTTTCCAATTTCCGTAAGCTTTACGAATATTTACAATACCATATGTTGCAAGTTCATTTAATACACCGTCAATCGCTTTATAACTAACATTATCACAGTCAATCAAAAGTGCTATTTTTCTTTCTTTTTCCATGTTATGTTTTGCTTGGTGATAAAATATTGGTGGATTCTATCTATGTAAATATTCTTAAGAAGTCTATTTATCTTTAATCAAAAGTCAATATCACTCTAACATATTTATAATTACACTTGCTTGGGTATTCTTTATTGGCTGGTTTTTTTAACAAAATAGTACTCAACATATCCAGAAATATCAGTTCCCTTGGATTTGGTAATCAGAAAAAATCAACTTAAAACAGGGATCTCTAATCTAGCTTCTAACCCACCCTGCTCTCGCATTATCAGCTTGATTTTCCAGTGATGAATATCACATAACTGCTGAACGATTGCTAAACCCAAACCACTGCCACCCGTTTGTTTACTTCTGGAAACATCCAGTCTATAAAAGGGTTGAAAAACAATTTCTAATTTATCTGGGGGAATACCTGGTCCTTGATCCAAGACACTGACAATGAATTTATCATTTTTTATTGAACAATTTAATTCAACGGACTTTTGCTCACTGTAACGAAAAGCATTATCAAGTAAATTGCATAGTACCCGTCGTAACGCATTGACTTCAATTTTACAATGACCACAGAAACACTTATTCCAGTGAATGTTATAGTTTTGTCTTTGGTAGTCTGAAACTATTTCACCAATGACTTCTTTTATTTCAACATTAATCGCATATTGCTTACTCATCCCCCTGACCAGCTCTAATGCCTGTTTGATAAGACTTTCCATTTCTTTAAGATCATTCCGCATACCTGATATTAAAGATGAATTCTCAGTGTTCTCGACTAACTCCAAGGCAATTTGCATACGGGTAATTGGGGTTCGCAAATCATGTGAAATACCACCAAAAAGAATATTTCTATTCGATATTAACTGGCTTACTTCCCTTGTCATTTTGTTAAAATTACGCGCAACGATCACCAATTCTTTACTACCCGCTTCAGGAATTTTGGTTGTTAATTGTCCAGAACCCACTAAATTAACGGCTTTAGATAAGGTCGTTATGGGGCTAGTAATACGTCGCACCAAAAGAATGGTCGCAATAAAAATAAGCAGACAACCCGCAAATAAAATTCCCATTATTGCCTTAGAAGGGTGAGGTCCTAAACGCTCGTGTAAAAAACCTATTCTCACTTGCTGTTTGGCCTGAGGAATAATCACCCAAAAACAATGATCTTTATTGATATCTTGTTTAATACTAATAACTTGCCCTGTATGGTGATGCAAGGCTTTTTCCAATCGAGGAATAAAAGGGAATGTAAGTGTTACGTCAGTGACTGGAACATTATCATCAGTAATAAACAATTGATGCTGTTCACGTAAATGAGCTTGAAAGGCTGCTTTTTTATTATCTGGCAGAGAAACCCATGATTTACTAAGAATATGCATTAAGCCTCCCAAATCATCTGCGGCCCGGTTAGCCATAGGCGCTAGAACAAAATGGAATATCAAAAGCAAAGACACCAGAGTAAAACAGAGAAGACCAAAGACCAAAGTTAAACTGGTATTAAAGTAAAGAGTATTATATCTTCGAAAAAACCTCATGACTCTGATTGATTAGGTAAAAATTGATAACCTTTTCCCCATACCGTCTGAATATACAGAGGCGTTGTGGTATCGGCTTCAATTTTTTGGCGTAAACGCATAATTCTTACATCAACACTGCGATCAAATGGTGCACAATCATACCCTTTAAGCTTTTCTAAAAGATCATCTCTACTTAAAACTCGCTTGGGGTTTTCTACAAAAATTTTAAGTAAAGAATATTCGCCACTGGTTAAAATTACTTTCATCCCATTACAATGAAGGGTCTGGTTACTGATATTAAAGACATAATCTCCAAAAGTATAAAGCTCCTCCTTTTCTTTTATCCGGCTACTTTTGTCAGTACTCTTTCTTCGTAATACGGATCGAATACGAGCAAGTAATTCTCTTGGGTTGAATGGTTTAGCCAAATAATCATCAGCCCCTATTTCCAGACCAATAATGCGATCGACATCTTCACCACATGCTGACAACATAATAATGGGAATATGAACGGTGCTATTTAAGCGTTTTACGATACTTAAACCATCCTCACCAGGCAACATTAAATCAAGAATAATCAAATCGACTGACGACTGACTGAGATAGTTATCCAGCGCAGCTCCACTTTCTACTGATGCAACTGAAAATCCCTGCTGATCTAGATATTGGCAAAGTAATTTACATATCTCCAAATCATCATCAACAATCAAAATTTTTATTTTATTTTCCTGGTTCAATCAAACACCTAAGTTTCTTTATCTGCCTCTTGATTTTACCTCTGTTTTGTTTATGTAAGTAGGCATTTATACACATTGTTACATCTTGTTACAAATTAACGATTTTATGAAACATTTTAGCCATACCTTTTAACTAAACTGGCTCAGCTCTTCATTGATCAAAATCATTGAAAGGCACTAAACACAAACCTTTCAGGAGATTTAAAGCCAATGAAAAAAATTATTATAGCGCTATCTGTATTAGCCGTGGCCAATGTTAATACTTCAGCTTTAGCTGGAAATTTACATGATAAACAACTAAGAAGAATCATCACTTCAAATGCTTTAACAGGCAACCCGTTACTTAATCGAACAGTACCAGACATTAATAGTCCACAAGCACAGTTAGGTATGGATTTATTCTTTTCTAAAACATTAGGCGGTGAATATGACTCTGCCTGTGTTGCCTGTCACCATCCGGCCCTTGGAGGCGGTGACAACTTATCTTTACCTATCGGTGTAGAAGCTGACACACCTGATTTATTGGGGTTTGGACGTACAAATGATTATGCAGCCAACAACCCTGAAGGTGGTCCGCCGGTCCCTAGAAATGCACCCACAACATTTAACACCGTTATCTGGGATAAATTTCAGTTTCATGATGGCCGTGTTGAAAGTCTTGATAAAACACCAGGAGCCAATGGTGCAGGGGAGTCAGGAATACGCACGCCAGATTCTGCATTAGGTGTAGCCGATCCATTAGCTGGCAACAACCTGGTTCATGCACAAGCTCGATTCCCCGTCACTTCTAATGAGGAAATGAAAGGCTTTAATCATACAAGCTATAGCAATCAGACCATTAGAGAATTACTTGCTGGTCGACTAGGCGGCTATGGCGATGAGGGTTTTGCCTTGATTGATACCAACCATTGGTTAGAAAAATTCAGATTTGCACTATCAAACCCTGATGGTAGTGCTGAAGAGTTAATCACAGAACAAAATGTATCCATGCTTATTGCTGAATACGAACGCTCTCAGGCATTTGTTAATACGCCATGGAAAAAATATATTGAAGGTAATAAAAAAGCTATATCAATTAAGGCTAAGAAAGGCGCCATGTTATTTTTCACTTCTAGCTCGATGGGTGGAGCCAACTGCTCTAGCTGTCATACGGGTGATTTCTTTAGCGATGAAAGTTTTCATAACCTGGCCATGCCTCAAATAGGTCCAGGAAAAGGTGATGGTGCTGATGGTTCTAAAGATTTTGGCCGAGCACGTGAAACAGGCTTAACTGAAGATATGTTTGCCTTTAGAACACCTTCGCTTATCAATGTTGAAGTCACTGGCCCATGGTCTCATGCAGGCTCTTACACTTCATTAGAAGCTGTAGTTAAACATCATCTGAATGCGACTGATGCTATTGACAACTATGATGAGCAACAATTAGATCAAGTAGCTATTCGTAACCTGGATCAAATGACAGTGAATACCGAAGAAGCTTTATCTTCAGAAAATTTTGCTCTTGAAACAGTTCATTTAACTAACAAGCAAGTCGGATATCTAGTCGAGTTTTTGAAAACATTAACGGACCCTTGTACTCAAGACCGTGAATGCCTGGGACAATGGATTCCCGATGGTACGGAAAGAAACGACCCTAATGGAGATCAATTAAACGCAGTAGATCAACAAGGAAACCTGCTCTAACAACAAGATGATTTTTTTGACTATGAACTAAACACAGGTTACGTACCGTAGAGCGGACTTTGGTCCGCCACAAAGACTATTCTTGATAAATGCAGCAGACTGAAGTCCGCTAATTCTCATCAGCTAATCAACCTGAGTTTGGGGCATAGCCATTACTTTTTTAAACTTTTCCAGGAAAATGTAAATGAACAAAATGTATCTTTTAGCTATTGGCTTAACTGTTTCTTCAATTAATGTAAATGCTATGGGTGGAATGGGCGGTGATCATGAAGGTCCCTTTCTAGGCATTAACACGATGAAGGATATGTGCCATATGATCTCTGAAGACAATGGTTTTACCTACCTTGGCAAGTCAGAAACCAAGCTGACCATGAACAAAAACTTTGTTTTAGCCAGCTGTAAAGGTGAGTTTTTACAGGATGATGAAATGGCCATTGACCTACCTCATGGTAGAAATCAAGTGACCCCTTGTAGGATTAAGGTTGAAGGTATAAAAGGATTTTTTGAAGGCACTGGTGGTTTTACTGTGGATGCTGACGATGGCGTAGTTAGTGCAAACTGCAAAGCCGTTCGATAAACGCGGTTAAAATTAATATCTATGTCAACTTTGTTGACATAGATATTTTTTAAGGCTTTGTTAATCGACTCTTTTTTCCAGCATTAATAGATAGATATAGCTTGTCTGAGCTAAAGAGCAAAGCTCAATAAATGAGCCTTATTCAACACTAAACAAACTACTGACTAATTCCACCTTTAGTTAAATGACTTGGTTCCAGCAATTTTTCTAATTCCTCTCGACTTAAATCTGTCATTTCTTCTGCAACATCTACAATCGGCTTACCTTGTTTATAAGCTGCTTTTGCTACTTTTGCCGCTAGTTCATAACCTATAATAGGGTTTAAGGCTGTCACTAAAATTGGATTTTTAGATAAGGCTTCCTGTAAGTTATCTTCACGCACATTAAAGGTCGCTATAGCCTTGTCTGCCAACACCGTTGTGACATTACCTAATATTTCAATACTTTGTAAAATATTATATGCAATAACAGGCAGCATAACATTCAACTGAAAAGTACCGGCTTGTCCTGCAACCGTAATGGTCGCATCATTACCAATTACCTGGGCTGCAACCATTGCTGCCGCCTCTGGAATAACCGGGTTTACTTTACCTGGCATAATACTGCTACCTGGTTGTAAAGCGGTTAATTCTATTTCTCCCAGGCCAGCTAAAGGTCCACTGTTCATCCAGCGTAAATCATTGGCAATTTTCATTAAACTGACTGCAATCACTTTCATTTGACCCGACAATTCAACCATCGCATCCTGCGCACTTAAACTTTCAAAAAAAGAATCATTCGGTTTAAATGGCAAGCCTGTTTCTTTTGATAAAACTTGAGAAAAATTTTCTGCAAACTGTGGATCAGCATTAATCCCTGTTCCAACCGCTGTTCCTCCTAAAGCTAACTTATACACTCTAGGCAACGTGGCATTAATTCGATCAATGCCATTTCTAATCTGCAACGCCCAGGCACCAAGTTCCTGACTCATTCTAACGGGCATGGCATCCATTAAATGGGTACGTCCTGTTTTGGTAACACCATCAAGCGATACTGCTTTTTGTTCAATAACTTCAGCCAAATGGGTTAAGCCTGGCAATAAAATATTTTGGCACTCAATAGCCGCACTGATATGAATCGCAGTAGGAATCACATCATTACTGCTTTGTCCCATATTAACGTGATCATTAGGTCCAACTGCAACACCCGCTATTTCACTAGCAATATGAGCCAACACTTCATTGACATTCATATTGGTACTGGTTCCCGAACCTGTTTGAAAAATATCTATAGGGAATTGATCTTGATGTTGACCGTCTATAATTTGCTGAGCAGCGGTAACAATTGCATCACCTTTTTGCTGCTCCAACACACCTAAATCCATATTCACTTTAGCTGCATTTTTTTTAATTAAGGCAACGGTTTCAATAAAGGCAGGCGGTAAGGCTAATCCACTAATAGGGAAATTGTTAATGGCTCTTTGTGTTTGTGCTGCATATAAAGCATCGGCAGGGACTTGTAGTTCCCCCATACTGTCTTTTTCTGTTCTGTATTGTTTTGTCATTTTTTAATGGCCTTCAATTCAACTAAATATAGGTATATTATTTTTTATGTACTAGATGAAATAATGCTCCATAATTCATCAGGCGTATAGATAGGTAATGTTGCGTGCTTAAAGTCTTTGGTATTTCGAGTCACCAGGCCATTAACTTTACAACACTTTCCTGAAAAAAATTGGACAGCATCTTCAAAGTCAGTAAAACTTGAATTAACTGACATCAAAAGTACCGATGAGTTTACATCGGCTATTTGAAACAAAGTTAATAATTTTTGTATTTCAACTCGTGCTATTTCTCTATTTTTTGACTTTGAAATGAGGTAATCAAGTGTAGTGATCGTGCTTGCACACAAATACCCTTCTATCACTTTATTTTCTACAGAACTAACCAGGTTTGCTGACAGGTCAACAAATGGCGCTCTATTTAATAAAACATCAAGAATAATATTTGTATCAAACAATATTTTCAAAGATACTTTTCCTCTAAATGCTTTTTATAGTCTTCTTCGTCAAGATTACTCGCATCCAAGACTCCAATTAATGATTGAGTAATAGGTGCGGTTTCTGGTTTTATGGATTGCTGAGTAAGCGCATGGAAGTAATCAGCGACCACTTGAGAAAGTGACTTATCATGTTGTTTAGCATAAATTTTAGCTTGCTCAATCAACGCCTCTTCTAGGCGAAGTGTTAATTTAGTTTGCATAACACCCTCTGACGTACTAATGTTAAATTATTGTACGCCTCAGATAGCTAGACTTCAACCAGAGCATCAATAAAGACCTGAGCCTGCTCTTGGGTAAAAGGCCAACCCAGTTCTTTTTCTGTTTCAGCATGATATAAAACAGGAATCCGAATAGCATATTTTTCCTGCCATTGCTCCTGTTCTGCTATATCAATCAATTCAATATTAACTTGCTGACAGGCTGCTAAAATCAACTCTGCCTCTTCACATAAATGACAAGCAGCGGTGCCTAATAAGATTAAATTTATCACAATAGCTGTCCTTGAAGAGATTGAATCATATACAAAAAACAAAATATTCCAACAATGTCTGGAAGTGGGACTTTAGTCCCGCATATCACAAGGCGAGGCTAAAGAGACTGTGAAAGTATTCAAACCTCACATCCTCTCTAATTTTTTTATCCATTTTTTTTAAAATATAATCACTTAAAATCACTAATAAATCCAATATCCTCTTACATCAAAGGTTTTTTACGTCATT
>Ga0209707_1000406_pt1 | contig 26268 bp, 24 predicted proteins | sample EN4Hudsemesocosm_FD_184630 | JGI IMG/M metagenome (GOLD analysis project Ga0209707, IMG submission 184630) | Methane-oxidizing microbial communities from mesocosms in the Hudson Canyon - EN4B Hudson Canyon (SPAdes) (version 2) | ecosystem: Environmental > Aquatic > Marine > Cold seeps | place... | reverse complement strand
TACCCAAAGTTTTGTGTTTTATCATTAAGGATTTAATACTGCATGTTAAAAGTGTAATTCCTTCATCTTCAGGATTAGGGGAACTCCAAGTTTTTACATCATCAACCCATGTCTCTCTCATGCCACTCTCTCCAATAATAGGAATAATCGCTTGTGGTTTACCATGTAAAGGTAACAATACATACCAAGGTCTTGTAGGACTTTGTAAAAACTGTGTTTTGAAACCTGTGTAATATTCAATATCCACTTGAGTGGTTAATAATATTGCATCAATTTTATCTTTATACATTAACGCTTGAATTTGAGACAATCTACTTTCAAATTCATTTTGAAGAAATCCTCTTGGTGGTACTTTTAACATCTTACTTCCCTTTTAACATTTGAACATATACAGATGGAATGGCTGCATACAATGCTGCACATAAAATTAAATCTGCTTTTTTAACCTCTTCATTGGGTGCATGGGCAAATTGTAATTCACCTGGCCCATAACCAATGACGGGGATATTATGTTCTCCCATAATTGATACTCCATTTGTAGAAAATGGCCAAATATCAATCAGAGCATCTTTTTTAAATAATTCTTTATAAGCATGCGCTACTGTTTGAGTAACATCATGTGTTTCTTCCATCTTCCAAGGTTTAAAGGAACACTCTTGTCCATACTCCAAACCTGTGTATGAGGGCTTATCATAATTGTAAATAGTCACTTCTGCATTACCTTCTTTCACTGAAGGAAGATTACGAATCTCTTGCAGTGCAGTCTCTGGTTTTTCACCCCAAGTCAAACGTCTGTCAATAGATATGGTGCACGAATCAGATACGGCACATCGAGAAGGAGAAGTTGATCGAATCTCAGAGACAGTCAAACACCCCTTACCCAATAATTCATCCACATATAAGTTCTCATTTAAAGCACGTAATTCTTGTAAAATAGCTGACATTTTATAAATAGCGTTTTCACCCGTATGAGGAATAGAACCGTGTGCAGATTTACCATGAGTTGTCACAGAAATTTCCATACGACCTTTTTGAGCACGACAAATCTTTCCATCACTGGGTTCTGCAAGTAATACAAACTCAGGTCTGATATTTTGCTCTTCGATTAAATATTTCCAAGACAAACCATCACAATCTTCTTCAGCAACAGTTGCAGAGACTAAAAGAGTAAAATCATCTTTGATATCCAAATCAGTGATAATTTTAGCAGCATATACAATTGAAGCAATTGCCCCTTTCATATCTGTTGTTCCTCGACCAATGATTTTATCATCGTCTTCATAACCCTCATAAGGGTCGTAATGCCAATTGGTAATGTCTCCAACACCAACCACATCAAGATGTCCATCCATTGCTATTAGATGTTTTCCTGAGCCAATATAGGCCAAAATATTCCCCATGGGGTCAACATCTATTTTATTGAAACCCAATTTTTTCATTTCATTGATGGTACACTTTGCTGCCAGTGATTCATTACCTGAACCTCCTGGACAACGTACTAAATCTCTAGTGAACTTATAAATATCTTTTTTATAAAAATCAGCTTTCGCTAAGATCTCATCAAAAGGAATACCCTCAAACATTTTTTCCATAACTACGCCTTTGCTAAAACTTCAGTGGAACTTTTACCCACCATCTTTTCATAAACAACTGCGTCCGTATCTCCCTCAGTTCCTAAAAACAGTATTTTTGAGTTTTCATCAATTTCCAGTGCTTTTCTGTATTCTTCACTGTGTTGAATAATCATAAAACCTGCAAGTCCTGCAACAGCTGATTCTCCTGCAACTACAGGTTCATCAAGTTGTGATAAATATTTCATTACTTTGGCAATGGGTTCATCGGGAATTGAGAAAAAACCTTTTGTTTTGTTTTCCAATATCTTCCAAGCAAGCAAGGATATCTCACCACAAGAAAGTCCTGCCATTACTGTTTCAAGGTCACCATGCACAACCGTCGGTTTCCCATTTTGTGCACTTTGAAGTAGACAGTCTGCATTGGTAGGTTCTATCATGACAAAAATAGGTGAATCTGCCCCATAAGTTTCAAGAATAAATGATGCCACTGCAGCTGCCATTCCTCCCACTCCACCTTGTAAAAATACATGTGTTGGTTTTTCACCCATTTGTTTTAAGGCTTCATCAACCATGATGGTATAACCTTGCATAACATCTTTTGGAACTTCAGTATACCCTTCATATGATGTATCAGAAACAGTGAAGTAACCTTGCTCTTCTGCTGTTTTATCTGCAATATGAACAGAGTCATCATAATTTCCATCAATTCTATTTACATTTGCTCCATACTTGGCAATCTCTTTTTCTCTGCTTACACTTACATGTGAATGTATAAATATTTCACAGTTACATCCAAAGTTTGAGGCACCCCATGCAACAGATTTACCATGATTTCCATCGGTTGCACACGATACTGTGATTTTATTGGTAATATCACTATACGTTCCTGCGAGTAAATCATTTGAGTTGGCATCAATACCCGCTTCTTTAAGTTTACCAATAAGTAAATTGGCAACCGCGTAAGCACCACCCAGAGCTTTAAAACTCTTCAACGAAAATCTATAGTGTTCATTTTTGTATAGCAGTTTTGAAACACCTGTTTGTTTTGCTAAGTTTTTCAAATCAACAAGTGGAGTCACAGAATAATCATCCCAAGAAGTAATCTCTTTAGATGCTTTTTCAAAAGCTTCTAAACTTAAGATATCTTGGTGCTCGTAAGCACCTTTAACTGTGTTTGAACTGTTATCAAAAAACTCTGTATTTTCTAAATATTTTTTATATTCGTTTATCATTCTAATTTCCTACTTATTTTCTATTTTTATTTTGTTAAAATTTATTTGTCGAACGCTACATCTCGTAAAAAGAGAGCAGTATCTGGAAAGAATATCAGTATTGCTGACATCAACATCAGTATTAAGAAGAAAGGGAATATTCCACGTACCACTTCTAAATACGATTTTTTAAATACTGCAATTGCAGTAAAAATATCACAACCAAAAGGCGGTGTTGCTGAACCTATTGCCATTTGTAGAGTAACTACTACTCCCACTAAAATTGGGTCAATTCCAGAAGAATCAATGATTGGCATAAATACAGGTATCAAAACCAATAATACAACGATGGAATCTACAAACATACAACCAATTACAAAAGCAACTGCAATTACAAATAAGATGTATTCATCGGATGCATTTTCTAGGTTTAAAGTAGCAAGTAATTCTTGTGGAATCATCTCAAAAGAGATGTACCATGAGAAAGCTTGTCCAGCACCTACAAGGATAAATACCACCGCAGTGATTAACCCAGTACTTAGCGATGAATCAATTACATCTTTAAATCCCAGTTTTCTGTAAATAACTACTTCCAAAATAAGTGCATACAGTACAGAGAAAGCTGCAGCTTCAGTTGGAGTAAAGGCACCTGAGTAAATACCACCTACAATTAAAACAGGGAAACCTAAAGGTAAGATAGATTTCTTAATCGCTGTAAATCTTTGTGACCAGTTTGCTTTTGGTGATAAAGTAATACTTTCTTGATGGTAGACAGAGTAAATATAACAATACCCAGAAAACAACAAAGCCAAAATAATACCAGGACCGATTCCTGCAATAAACAGTTCAGCAATATTTGCATTTGCTAGAACACCAAACAAGATCAAACCAATACTTGGTGGTATTAACCATGCAATATCGCTGGCATTAATAATAAGTGCCAAAATAAAAGAGTCTTTATAACCTGCTTTTAACATCTTCGGTCTCATAATGGTCCCAACTGAAACAACTGTTGCTTGAGTTGAACCTGATACTGAACCAAATAAAGTACAAGAAATACAAGTGGTGATTGGTAAACCACCTCTGTAATGTCCTATAAAAACTTCAATCACATCCAGTAACCTTTTTGCAGTATGTCCTCTTGTCATAATATCAGCTGCAAATATAAACATGGGAACAGCAACTAAAGCATTAGGTGAAATTCCTGTCACCATTTGTTGAATAATATTTTCTAAGGGAACACCTGAAAAGTGTATAAATCCTACCAGTGTTGCAACCGTTAAAGGTACAATCATAGGAAAACTCAAAAACAATAAAACTATCATTACAAATATCAGTGTAAAAGAGATAACAAAAGCATCCAATTCACCACTGATAATATTTTGCAAAAACTCTAACATTGTTGATCCTTACACTCTTGGTCTTTTTCTTCTATCACATCGTAAGAAAGGTAAATTTCTTCATGAAAGATATTTTGAATAAATCGAATTAAAAACTGAATTCCCGCCATAAAAAATCCAACAGGTACAACCATATAAATTATGTATACCTCCAGCTGTAAAGCGGGACTTAGTCTGTTGATTTCTTTTAGATTTGATACATACACAACTGCTTCATATGCAAGAAAAAACATTAAAGCTGCAGTGGTTATAGCAATGAACATCGTCAGAGCTTTTTTATTTTTATGACTCAAAGAATCATAAATAGCAGTCATCCTAATATTTCTACCATTTCGAACAGCATATGCTAAACCTATAAATGTAACTGAAACCATCAGGAACTGATTTAACTCTTCTGAGAAGTAAAGGCTTTGGTTAAAAAGATATCTTCCCAAGCCATTTGCCGTTGTATTTATCATCATCAATAATATAGAACCAGATAAAATAAACTTCTCGATAGTTGCTGTAATTGTATTAATTTTACTTAACAATCGTTTCATAATTAAGCCTTCATTTTAAACAGTTTTCCAAAACCATCTATTTGTTTTTGGTTATTTACTAAACGTAAAATATCCCATGCCATCACTTGATTACTTGTAAGAATTGTCTTACCCGTAATTTTTTCTAATTCATTTATTTCTTTACAGATATTCATGTTAGTACATGATACAAAAATTGTATCAACGCTGTTTTCATGTGCCATATCTATAACGGCTTGTTTAATTGAAGCAGACGTAATGTCTGGCACTATATTGTCATTGGGAATTTTAAAAGACGCAGCAGTCTTGGTTTTAATACCAGCAACTGTCATTCCATCAATGATACCTTGAGTTACCTCTTCACTGTAAGGAGTAATGACTCCTAATTCTTTAATATTTAAATATGCACAGGCATTTTTAATAGCAGAGTATGGATTGGTAACCTCTTTTATCTCTCTTTGTGGATCACTTTGTTTAATAATTCTAGCAACTTCGTCTTCTCCTATAGTCATAGATGCAGATGTACATGAAAACGCGACTGCATCAAGAGTAAGTCCTGGTAACAAAGTATTGGTTGCACTGCTTAACTCATCTTTGATTTTTAATAAAACTGCAGGGGTTAACTCAACCGAATTCATAACTCTTGAGGGGAAACATAAAATTCCCAAATCTTTAAAAATGCTTTCAAATTCATATAAAGTGATTTGGTCTGTTGCAAGAAGTATTAAACCTATTTTTCCATTGTGTGAAATTTTGTTGTTGATTTCACAATCTATATCATCAATTTTCATATTTTATCCATTGGGAGGTACTCTGGTAATAACCAGAGTACTTAGTTTTAGTGTCTTTTTTCTGCTGCTGCTACTTCAGCGATTAGGTTTGTTAAGATTTTTTGAGCATCTTTTTTAGCTTGTGTTTTCTCATCATCAGAGTATGCATTTGCAACTACATCTAAATATGTACCGTGTAATGATTGACTAACTTCTTTAAATCTAGCTCTTTCGCTATCTGTTAAAGTAATCAGTTTTAATTCTTTGTTTTCTTCTAACATTTTTGCAGTATTTTCTTTATTGATTCTCTTTTGGTAAATAAATGCCGCTTTGTCAGCTGCTTTAATAGCTTTTCGAACTATTATTTGTTTAGTAGAATCTAATTTATTAAACCATTTTGAGTTTGTAGATACTGTTGCTACGTATGGTTGTTGACCTGGGAACATAATGTACTTTTGTACCATATGCCATTTTGCACCATAAATAAAGTACATTGGATTAACCATACCATCAACAGTTCCTAGTTGTAATGCAGAGTATACTTCACCCCATGATAATGGTGTTGGAACTGCTCCAAATGCTTTATATGTCTCAACTGGGATTGTTGAAGTAAAAGTTCTGATTTTTTGACCTGCAAAGTCTTCTGGAGTTCTGATTGGTTTATTTGCACCCCAAGCCATTTCACCTTCAGTTAGCATAGATAAAAGTTTGAGATTTACTTTTTCAAATTTTGGTGCTAAATCTTCATAAATAGTTTTACTTTTAGTTAAGACTTCAAATGCAGCATCTTCGTTGTTTGTTAAAACATATGGGATTGAAATTGCTTGAACTTCAGGAACAAATGAACCTAAATGCCCAGTACCTACTGATACAAATTGGATAGTACCATTTGATGTTAACTCAACAATGTCATTTTCTCCACCAAGTTGTCCGTAATAATAAACTTTAACTTTGATTTTACCTTTTGACTCAGCTTTTACCACTTTAGCAAACTCTTGCGCATAAATATCTTGAACATCTTTCTTCGACTCTTCACTTGCAAACTTCCATGTCTCAGCACTTAAACTAATACTTCCTAATACCAATGCACAAACTGCACCCACTATTTTATTTCTAATCATTCGTCATCCTTTTCTTTGTGTATTAAAATTATAATCCTATTTAACTTAAAATATACTTAAGATATATTCTAAGTATATTCTAAAGTTATTTCCCATTCGTATTATAATTTTCGCATTATTTGAGTATGAAATATATTAGATATTTATTGTAGTTTAAACATAGGAGATAACATCAAGAATAGTGTAGTCTCCCTGTTTGGGGCTAGATCAAGTGAAGTCGAACGAAGTTTTCTAAATAATCGAGTAGTTCATTTACATATTCAAATGCTTGTTTTTTGTCTTGAACCAATACAGATTCAAGTATTTGTTTATGAAGTCTAATGCCTTCTTTATGGTCATCTTTTTTTGCATAAAAATACCAAAAACGGTGTGATAAACCCTGTACATTTCTAAGTTCTTCATAGATAAATTGGTTTTTTGAACATTTTGCCAGTATTTTATGTCTTTGTTTTAGCCAATGTAAAAACTCAACGTCATCTTGACTATCTACAGTATCTAATAATGTTTGTATACTTTTTTTATCAAGTTCGGTAAGCCTATCAATTGCTTTTTCAACACATAACTTCAATATAGCACGTCTGACTTCTAAGAGTTGTAGTTGTGTGGTTCCACTCATTTCTGGTATTAGTATCCCAATTCGAGAGATACTTACTAAAGACTCATTGGCCAGAATACGTAATGCTTCGCGAACGGGTGTTCTTCCAGCTCCTACCATTTCAGCAATTTCTGCTTCAGTTAATACACTTCCTGGTTCTATTTCACAAAAAACAATTAAGTCTTCAAGTTTTTCATACACTTGTTCTGTCATTGTTTTGTTTTTATCTTTTCTAAGCTTATTTTTCATTTTACATCCATTTAAGATATTTTTTCTTTATTATATAGAAGAATATTTTAAATATACTTTAAATATATTAAGAGTATATTTAAAAGTGGTGTTTCATACGAAATTAGAATTTATCAACTAATACCCTTATTAATATCTGTACCTTTGTGATACTATTAATAAGGGTATAACTCTGTTAACAAAAGTACTAGAAATAAAATATTGCTATCTCATTCATAGTGGAATCTTTGTGATGTAGATATTTATATATTTTGTGTGAAGTTTGTTCTTTAAATTTTAAATTTAGAATGAACCTACATATCCTGCTAACCTCATCATTACTTTACTAACAGGTTCAATTAGTTTATCATTGAAATCATAATGTACATTGTGGCAAGGTTTTTGGTGTTTATCAATTCCATCATCACTGCCTACTAAAGCAAAACAACCTGGGATTTTATTAAGGTAATAACTGTAATCTTCACTGGCCATTATAGGTGTTGGTATATCACTTTTCCAATTTTCACCAAGCTCTTTTTCCAGTTCAACTCGCATATTAAGCGCTTGTTGAGCATGATTAATTGTAGCACCATATCTATCTCTTAATTCAATATCCACATTTACATTATATGCTTTAGCAGTTGCTTTTGTTATTTCATTAATCTTTTCAAAAATAAGTTTTTTGATTTCATCAGTTGGCGCTCTAATACTACCTTCTACTTTTACTAAATCTGGTATTGTAGTTAAATCACTTTTACCATCTATTGATGTAACAGAGACCACCGCACTGTCTTGAGGTGAAATTTGTCTTGCAATTATTTGTTGTAGTGCTATAGTTATTGCGCTCGCTGCTAAGATAGGGTCTTTGCATAGTTCAGGCTGACTTGAATGCCCTCCTTTACCAATAACATCAATATGAAAAGTACCATTACCTGCCATTACTGTGCCATCAGGACAAACAGCTTGACCAAACTTTATGGCTGGCCAATTATGCCACCCATAAATCATATCAATACCATCAAGAGCTCCCTCTTCAATCATTATTTTGGCACCATGTCCACCCTCTTCTGCTGGTTGAAATACCAAAGAAACAGGATTAGTTAGTTGATATTCATTTTGTTTTAACCAAATAGCAGCAAACATAAGAGTTGCTGTATGTCCATCATGCCCGCAAGCATGCATACATTTTGGTTTTTGAGATTTATATTCTAAGTTTGTTTCTTCTTGTAGTGGCAAGGCATCAATATCTCCCCTTAAAGCAATATGCTCACCGTCTTTATCTTGCGCAAGTTTTGCCACTGTTCCAGTACCTGCAAATTTTTTCCAAGAGATATTATGTTCATCTAGTATTTTTCGAATAGATTCAGCAGTATCCACTTCACCCCAAGTTAATTCTGGATTTTTGTGTAAATTATGCCTAAAATTTATTGCAAATTTTAATACTTCTTCAAAATTTTTATACATTATTTTCCTTGTATATTTTATTATGTACTTATTTCTTGTACATAATTGTACTTCTTTTTATAATTGATAAAAAATATTATTAAACCTATTAAACCAACCACATCAAATGCAAAGGCAAACCATGCTCCATATAGATATGAGTATGCTCCCCAACAAATGGTAGAAATACTAAGAAGTAGTTTCATGATTTTTGGATCTTTAGATGTTGTTGCCAGTGATGTTGTTACACTCGCAATTACAATTACAATGCCAGATAACTCTTGAAGACCAAATAATAAATAAGTAGAAAAAAATGGTATAAAATAAAGTACCATTTTTTCTGCTTTTTTATACTCGAAGGCTCCTAAAAAGCACATCAAAACTATAATTATAGATTGTATTGAACCATGAATTCCTCCATGGGTGTAAAAGTCAGGTATGACTAAAAGTACTGCAAGACCTAACAATACTTTTGCCTTTATAACATTTTCTTCTTTCATAGCAAAACCATTTATTATAATACTTGCAATACCTAATACCGCAACAGTAGATTCAATTAACATTGTTTGTCAATTTGAATAAGTATTGTTCCACACATATCTTACTCTTTAACTGTAGACAAATTACTACTTACATCAGTACTTATAAAAATTGATTTTACATCCTCCAAAATACTGGCATCCCTAAAAGCGACATCTCTTAAATAAAGCGAAATTTCTGGAAAAAATACCAGCAATATTGATACTGTTAGTAAAATTGCAATAAAAGGTGGAGTCCCTTTTACCACATCCCAATAAGGTTTTTTAAATACAGCAATTGCTGTAAAAATGTCACAACCAAAGGGTGGAGTAGCTGACCCAATTGCAACCTGTAAAGTTATAATAATCCCCACATGAACTGGGTCAAGTCCCACAGAATTGATGACTGGTGCAAAAATAGGCACTAAAATCAAGATTACAACAATGGGGTCAACAAACATACAACCAACAAAAAAAGCAACAGATATTACAAATAAAACTTGATAAGGTCCCATTTCTGTTATACCAATGGAAGATAAAACCTCTTGCGGTATTTGTGCATATGACAATACCCAAGCAAAAGCAGCACCAGCAGCAACCAGTATAAAGACAACTGCAACTACTAATCCTGTAGATTTTGCTGTTTGGTAAAAATCATTTAGACTCATTGTTTTAAAGATAAAACCTTCCAAGAAGGCGGCATATGCAACACTCACTGCTGCGGCTTCTGTAGGAGAAAAGATACCACCAAAAATACCACCCACAATAATTACAGGAAATCCCAATGGCCAAAGTGCATGGTACAAGGACATTGCTCTTTCTTTCCATGTTGCTTTTGGTTGTGTTGGTATATCATGAACATAAGCATAAATAACACTGTAAACTGAAAAGAAAAATAATATCAGTAATCCAGGTCCAATACCTGCAATAAATAATTCAGGAATAGACGTTTTTGCAACTATTCCATAAATAATCATCCCAATACTGGGTGGGATTAAAAAAGCAATATCACTGGCATTGACAATTAAAGCTAAGATAAATGAATCTTTATATCCACCTTTTAGAAGCCTTGGACGAAGTGGTGATCCAATTGCTACAACAGTTGCTTGAGTAGAACCTGAAACGGCACCAAACATTGTACAAGCACAAGCAGTACTAACTGCAAGACCTCCTTTAATATGTCTAACAAATGCCATAACTAAATCAATAAGTTTTTCAGCTGATTTTCCTCTGGTCATAATATCTGCTGATAATATAAACATAGGAACAGCAATAAGTGCAGAGGGTCTTATCCCTGTCATCATTTGTTGTATTAAAAATTCCATTTTTGAAAAATCTGCATCAAAAAGTATATATACCCCTAATGTTGCACCAGCAATAAGCGGTATTTTCATGGGAAAACCTGCAAGTAATAAAACAACCATTAATATAAAAATAGAAGTGGCTAAGTGTTCTCTCAAATATTCAGTTAACTTAAAACTTGTGTCTTTAGTAACATGTGTTTTCATATGAGCCAGTTGTTTATTGTCTTCAGTTAGCATTGTAACATCAATGGTAATTTTACCATCAGTTAACAAACTTAAGTCTACTTCATCTATACTCCAATTACCTTTTTTATTTGTTTCAGATGTAAAAATTTTTGTATTAGATTCACTGTCTTTAAGTAGGACATTAATTTTTTTCCATTTGTGGGAATCAAAATCCTTGGATTCAGAAGTACCATAAACAAAAAGTTGAGTTTTATTTTCAATAACCGCTTCTTCTACGAGAATACTCACATTTTGTGCGGATAAACTGGACGTTAGAAATAAAAAAGTCATAGATATAAAATATAAAAACTTCATCATAGTACCTCTATTCAATTTCATTATTGACATTACAATATCCATCTCGAACTTTGGTTGATAAATATATATCTTCTTCAATAATATTTTTTACAACAGTAAATGCATATTGTAATCCAGTAACTCCAAATCCTATAGGCACCCATAAATAAATGATAAAGGCGGGAATATTTAAAGCAGGTAACAATCGTCCACTCTCAAACACACTGTGTATATATTGAAACGAATAATAAGATAAAACAAACATAAAGAAAGCAGTGATTAATGACATAGTTATCATCATCACTTTACGCATTTTTATAGGCAGTTCATCATATATAGCAGACATTCTAATATGTCGTCCATTTCGTGCAGCGTAACTTAGTCCTGCAAAGGTAACGACCACAATTAATATCATATTTAATTCATCGGCAATAGTTAAAGCGTCATTAAAAACAAATCGCATAATAACTGCAGCAATGCTCACCAATGCCATACACAGTACACCCATACCTAACATGAATACTTCAAATTTACTTAATGCATGGTCAATAAATTCTATAGCTTTAAACAAAGGATTAAGTACGTTTTTTTCTTCGTTCTTCAAAATCTCTCCTTATCAAGGATAGCACCTAAGTGCTATCTTGGTTTCTAATAGTCTAAATCTTTCTATTTCTTTGCACTTTTTGCAGCAGCAAGCACTGCCATTTTTACATCTTCTTTCATTAACATTAAAAGTTTTTCATTGGAAGTACTTTTTGAAGCAAACTTATTTTGAACACCTTTGGCTGCTTCAATAAAAGGTATTCTTTCCTCGTTTGTTAATGTTACAATTTTATAGTTAGGCAATTTTCTAATAATTTTGCCTAAACCTTTAGCATCTAAATTTTGAGCTTCTTTTAAAATCACTTTATGCGCATATGAGCCAGCATCTTTTACTAACTTTCTATCTCTTGAAGACAATTTATCAAAGAATTCTTTATTGGTTGCAACTGCACCATTATAATGACCATGACCCGTATAAGTTAACACTTTTGTCAGTTTATCTAAACCGTAAGCTTCTATCCACACCGTTGGATTTTCTTGACCATCAACCATACCTGTTTTAAGAGCACCGACTAAGTCTCCCCACGACATAGGTTGAGGAGATGCACCAAATGCTTTATACGTATCAACAAGTATTGGAGACCCTGGCATTACTCTCATCTTTCTTCCATTTAAATCAGCAGGTGAATGAAACTCTGTAAAAGTTGTAACTGCCATCTCACCTTCAGGATAAATAGCAAGTAGTTCTAAACCAGCTTTATTAAATACTGTTGGTAATTTCTCATTAATCACTTTTGAATTTTTAAAGAAGTAATCTAATTCCTTAGTATCTGTAGGCATTACATATGGTAAAGTAAATAAATCCATTTCAGGTATAGTTGTACCCAAATATCCAGTACCTGCACCTAAGATATCAACTAAACCAGCTTTTGCCTGTTCCATAATATCCGTACCATCACCTAATGTTCCTGCAGTGTATATTTTAATTTTATGACGTGAATTTTCTTCAACATAATTTTTAAACGCCGTTGCATATATTTCTTGGGGATCATTTGCCCACTCGTCAATTGCAAACTTCCATGTTGCCGCACTTAAACTACTCGCTATTACTAAACTTCCTAGAACTAAACTTCCTAATTTCATAATTTTCCTTAGTTTTTATTTATTAATTTTTGTTCTGTCTTCATGTTTTAAGGATACAATATCCAAATATTTTTTTATATCATACCTCCTTGTATAACTTGTAATTTTATTATTTTAGAAACAGTTTTCTTGGCATCTCACATAAAGTATCAACGCCAGTTTCTGTTATCACAATACTTTCTGTTATCTCAATACCCCAGTCATCTTGCCAAATACCTGGCATGAAATGGAAAGTCATACCTTCTTCTAAAATAGTGTTATCCGTTGATCTTAAACTCATAGTTCGCTCACCCCAATCAGGTGGATAACTCAAGCCAATGGGATATCCACACCTTGCGCCATTTCTATTGATACCATGTTTTAACATTACAGTATCCAAAGCATTTGCAATATCAGATGTTTTATTACCTGGTTTTGCCTGCTCCAGTCCTGCATCAATTGCTTCAATTAGTGCACTCTCCGCATCTAAAAACTTTTGTTCTGGTTTACCAAAATATAAAGTTCTAGAAAGAGGTGCATGATACCTGTTGTGACATCCTGATAATTCAAAATATGTACATTCATTATCTTGAAGTGTTCTATCGTCCCAAGTTAAATGACACGCTGATGCTTCTTTACCTGATGGAATTAATGGTACGATAGAAGGATAATCGCCACCATAACCATCAACTCCTGATATTCCCGTATGATAAAGTTCGGCTACTAATTTGTTTTTAGTAACGCCTATTTTAGCTTTATTTAAAACACTTGTATGCATTGCATTGGTTATTTTTCCTGCAATTTTCATATATTCTAACTCTTTATTAGACTTAACTGCTCTTTCCCAATTTACTAAAGCATTTGCATTTACAAACTTTGCATTAGGCAAAGAATTTGTTAGTTCAGAATGTGCCAGAGCTGAATAGTAATAATTGTCCATCTCAACTCCAATAATACCTTTATCAAATCTTCTTTGTATAAAAATCGATTCAGCTATATCTTTCATTGGGTGTGACTTGGGATTCATTACAAAACTTTCATCATAAGGAATCATATTCCTTTCATTAATCCAACAATTAATCAATGCAGCATTTCTGTCCATCAAACGTCCAAACCAAATAGGCTCTTCTTCTTCAAGATTAACCACTACCCCTTGGTGTACATAAAAAGACCAAGCATTATAACCTGTCAACCAATTCATATTGGCAGGATCCGTTATCAATAAAGTATCAATGCCTTTTTTTTGCATTGATACCTTTACTTTTATTAATCTAATTTTATACTCTACTAATGAGAATAATAAATTCGTATTTTCCACATTAACTCTTTACAGGTCCTACCCAAACTTGTTGGGTATTTGTAAACATTTTAATTCCCTGTGGTCCTAATTCTTTTCCAATCCCAGATTTTTTCACACCACCACTTGGAAGTCTTGGGTCTGATTTAACAATACCATTAATTGAAACTTGACCGGTTACAATTTTCGATGCAATTTTTTTAGCATATTGAACATCACCTGTCCAGATTGAACCACCCAAACCAAACTCTGTATCATTGGCAATATCGACTGCAGCATTGGCATCTTTAGCCTTAATCAGCGCAGCAATTGGGCCAAATGTCTCTTGACAACTTACCACCATTCCAGGTTCAACATCTCCTAGGACAGTTACAGGGAAAAAGAAACCTTGTTGTTCTTGTCTTTGTCCGCCAAGTAGGATTTTAGCACCAGCTGCGACTGATTTATCAACTTGTGAATGCATTTCATCAACCAAGTCAGCTCTTGCAATTGGCCCGATATTTACTGTTTCATCTATAGGGTCACCCAGTTTTAGTTTTTTAAATCTTTCAACTAGAAGTTGTGCAAATTTATCATAAATTGGCGCTTCAACAATAATTCTTTTTGCAGCAATACAAGATTGACCTGCATTAATATATCGTGAGAGTACAATTACATCTGCAGCATGTTCTAAATCAGTAGTATCTGCTAATATAATTGCAGCATCACTACCTCCAAGTTCTAGAACAACAGGTTTTATTTCGCCCCCTGCAATAGCACCAACTGCAGCACCTGCTTTTGAAGAACCAGTTAATGAAACTCCAGTAATATAGGGATGTCTTATAACTGCTTCAATTTGAGTACGATTAACAAAAATATTTTGTACTACATCTTTTGGGAAACCAACTTTAGTAAATGCTTCAACAATTCGAATAGCACAAAGTGGTGTATGTGAATCATGTTTCATCACGCATGTATTTCCTGACATTAGTGCGGGTGCTAGATATCTAAAGGCTAGCCAATAAGGAGCATTCCAAGGCAAAATACCTACAGTAGCTCCTAGTGGGCTATATTGAACATAACTCTCACTTGCATCCGAATCTAGATATTCAGTTGCCAAATATTTTTCTCCAAACTCTGCATAATGTTCACAAGCCCAAGCAGCTTTTGTAGCTTCCCCTCTTGATTCTTTAATAGGTTTACCCATCTCTTGGGTCATTGGAAGTCCATAGTAATCAAGATTGTCTTTCATCTCTTTGGCAACTGCGTTTAATAATCTTGCACGCTCACTATAAGAGGTATCTCTCCATCCACCAAGATAAGCGGCGTGAGATTTTTCAACTATAACTCTTGCTTCTTCATCTGTGTGCATTTTAACTTCATGTACTACTTCTTCGTTGTATGGATTGATTGATTTATAATGAGTTTTACTGTATCCCATAATATCCCCTTATCCTAAAACCGAATCAACAGCAGCAGTAAATCTTTTAAGACCCTCAGCCAATGTATCATCTTCAATTGTTAAAGGTGGAATAAATTTAATAATTTCTCCTGAACTACAAGCACCAATAATCAGTCCATTTTCAAATGTTTTAACTGTAATAGCTTTTGCAATTACAGCACTTTCAAATTCAATTGCTAACATCATACCTTTTTGTCTGATTTGTGTATTTGGATATTTAGAATGTAATGCATCTAAAGTGGCTCTAATAACATCACCTTTTCTTTTTGTCTCATTATTAAAATCTTCATTATCAAAGTATTCTAAAGCAACTTTTCCTGCGACAAAAGAAAGTCCTTGTCCTCTAAATGTACCTGTATGTTGTCCTGGTCCCCAAGCTTTATCAACTTCTGGTTTGTTTAAAAGCATAGCAATTGGTGTACCAAATCCTCCAAGCCCTTTTGCTAAAACAATAATATCAGGGTCCAAATCAAATCCGTCAAAACTAAAATAACTACCATGTCTTCCCGATGCACCTTGAATATCATCTAGAATAAGTAATGCACCTGTTTCTTTTGCAAAATCTTGAACTGCATGAAGCCATTCTTTTGAAGCAATTCTAACTCCACCTTCAGCTTGAATGGGCTCAATAATAAATGCTGCAGGTGCATGTAATCCCTCGCCTGAGTGTGTCATTTGTCTTTTCATCTCATTAAGTGCATCCATATCATCAAAAGTTCCTCTTGTTACATTATTTAAAGGTACTCCTGAACTATTTCTAAAAGCATTATTCGCTGTGCATGCTAAAGCGCCCAAGGTCATACCATGAAAACCTCTATTAAATGCGACAACTTCAGTTCTACCCGTCACTTTTCTTGCAAGTTTTAATGCAGCTTCAACAGCATTGGTTCCAGTGGGACCTGTAAATTGAAGTTTGCGATTATCTAACCCTCTTGGTTTTAGGATAGTTGTTACAAACTTATTGATAAAATCTCTTTTTACATCTGTAAACATATCAAGTGAATGTGATACACCATCTCTTTGAATGAACTCAATAATTGCTTTTTTCATTAGTGGGTTATTATGTCCAAAATTTAGTACTCCAGCTCCTGCAAAAAAATCTATAAATTCTTTCCCATTTTCATCCAGCATTTTTGCATTGGATGCTGATTTAAAAACCGTTGGTACGGCTCTACAATATGCTCTAATTTCTGATTCGTGTTGTTCAAACGTATTCATTTTAATTTCCTTAAATAATGTATTATTTTTTGTAAATAGAATTAAAAGATCCACCTGATTTAAGTTCGTGTCATTAATATTTAACCAATTCATCACACTCAAATGCAACTACCTTCTATACTATAAGTAGTTTTGCAGTGGATCTATATGGCCTTAAGGATTAGGTTTTTTTCTTGTATGAGTATTTGCTGGATAGGTTTTACTGATCTTGAATCAAGAGTTGGGAAGTTACTAGAATTAAATGAGGTATGAACCAAATTAAGATGGTATAAAAAAAATTGTTTTCTATCTGTCATAAGTTCTCCTTTTATAATTTTTTGCATGAACATAATATATGATGTTCTACAGTATAAATCCAATTAAAAGATTCAACTAATTGAGTTGAGATCATTATTAGATATTAAATTGATTACACTAAATTGCAACTACGTTTTATACATATGTAGTCTAAAGTGGAGTTATGAAGTTTGTATGATTGAGTTTTCTTCTTCTATTAGTATGTGTTGGATAGGTTTGATTGCTTTTGAATCAAGTGCAGGAAAATTACTTGTATTATATGAGGTATGAATAAAATTAAAATGTGTAAAAAATAATTTATTTCGCTCTGACATAATCTCTTCCTTTAATATTCTTAACTATAACGACATAACTAAAAATAGTCCAATAAACTTGGAGATTTTTTTAATTAAATACTTGTTTGTTTTAAACTTGTTACTTTAAATCACAAACTAATATATTTTGTTACTTTACTAAACACATTAATATAAATTATTTTTATTTTATATAAAAAAAGTTTAAGTAAAGATTTATTTGAATTATAGATTTAATCTTTTTGTCTTGATGTTAAAAGATATAACATTCTTACTTTTTTAGAAATCTGTAAAATACTTTAAATATATTTTAAATATATTTAGAGTATATTTAAAATATATTTAAAAAAACTAGGAACAACAGCATGAAGAACAATCACCTGAAAGCACTACTAATAACTATTTTGGGAGTATTATTAATTAGTTTGGAAGCATTATTTGTCAAATTAACCAGCATTGAAGCGCTATCTTTTGCATTTTATAGTGGGATATTTATGTTTATAAGTACAGCATGCATCTTACTTTACAAGAATAAATACACTAGTAAGTCTCAAAAAATAACAAGTCATTTAAAAATAGTGTTACTTTGTGGTTTTTTATTGGGTTTATCCAATATTGCTTTTATTAGTGCCATCAAAAATACCTCAGTGTCAAATACTGTTTTAATATTTAGCTCAGCGCCCATATTTTCCGCATTTTACATGTATGTATTTTTTAGAGAAAAAACGACAAAAAATATTTTTGTTGCCTCGTTTTTCATTCTTATAGGACTGTTCATTATCTTCTCATCACAACTTGGACATGGACAAAGTACCGGTAATATTTATGCAATTCTTGCCATTGGAATTTTTTCATTGGTTTTTGTTATTTTATCTCGATATAAAAATATTAATATGCTTGCTATTATCTCATTTAGTAGTATTGTTACCATGATAATATCATTAATCTTTTTAAAAAATATTTCAATAGATATGAGCAATTTGTATATTTTATTATTGGCAGGGCTATTAACTTCGCCCCTTGCAAGAGTACTGATGGGAATGGGAACAAAAACTTTGCCTGCAAGTGAAGTGAGTTTACTCATGATAATAGAGACAATCATGGCACCAGTTTGGGTATGGCTATTTTTAAACGAAATTCCCACTTCAAATACTTTAGTGGGAGGCACCGTTATATTGGTCACTCTCGTTTTAAACTCTTTGTATGTTTTACAAATTAATAAGAATGCACATACCATTTGAGTAGTAAATCATGTGGAGGTATTGAGATAAGTTCTAATTCGAGACCATATTTTATTCATTACCCTTAAATATCAAGAGACATGAGCTTTGCACCTAATCCATAGCTTGAACAAATAGGTACATTCTTAATTTCTCTGAAGCCTAGTTTGAACCAGTAACTCCCTGACTCTTGAACAGCCACAAGTAACACTCGATTAAACTTACGTAGCTTTGCTATTTCAATCAGCTTATTTGCTAACTGCTTTCCAACTCCCAAACCTCTTACTTTATTCATTACTGCCAAATCGTGAAGATACAAAATATCGCCTCTTGTTTTAAGGGGAAGCTCTTCAAATAATTTAGGAGGTACTTTGGAATTCCATGCGTGGGCAAGTAAGTATCCGACAATCTCTTCATCAACTGTTTCTAATACAAAGCAAGTTTCAGGTGAGGCTTTCCATTTACTTTTAAGTACGTTTATTTCTTCGGGCGGAATCCCAGTATATGCTTCTTCTTGAAGTTTCAGTATACCATTCCATGAGTTATTCGTTATTTTTCTTATAAACATTACTTAATTCCTATGAAGGCATTTTAAATACATTCTCTTTTAATTTAAATTATTATATTTCATTTTTGTTTAGAAAAAGGTTAGTAACTTCCTTGAATGACTTGCTAATTAATTAATAGTATCCAGTAGTTTTTGATGAATAAAAGTATTTGTAGCAACGATATACTTATCTTCAAACAAAGTATACTCTTCACCTTTTTCATTGGAAAGTTTTCCACCAGCTTCTGCAAGTATAATAATACCAGCACTGGCATCCCATGCTTTTAGATTCATCTCATAGTATCCTTCATACATCCCTTTTGCCACATAACACAAATCTAAAGCAGCAGAACCAAAACGCCTGATGTCTTGACACTTAGGTAGTATCTTTTTAAGTCTAATCATCACATCATCTAAATCTTCCTGGCAAGTACTGCTGGTATAAGGAAATCCCGTCGATATCAAAGAAGTAATAAGTTCTTTTTCCTCTGAAACATGTATTTGTTTACCATTTAAAAATGCGCCATACCCTATTTGTGCAAAATAGAGTTCCTCCATAATGGGATTGTATACTACTCCCATATAAGGTTTTTTATCTTTGTATACTCCAACTGAGACACAAGTATGAGGAACTTGATTGACAAAGTTAGTTGTACCATCAATGGGATCAATAATGATTGAGTCATTAAATTCAATATTGGCATTATCACTCTCTTCAGCGATAATTGTAAAGCCCACAAACTCTTTAGCAAAAGTCTCTTTTAAAAAGTTCTCAATTGCCACATCATAGGTAGTCACTAAATCTTTTTTCGCTTTAAAGGTTATTTCTTTTTGTGAGAAATATCCCTCTTTTAACATCTTTCCCGCTTGTTTAGCAATTTCTATTAATTTATTTTTCATGGGTTCCTCTTTAATATTAGTTTTTATTTCTGATTTAATATGGCACTCAAATCATTTTGGGAATTTACACAGAGTTTAGAATTCAACTCTATTTCTACCACTGTTTTTTGCTTTGTATAAAGCATTGTCTGCTCTTAAGATAATATTCTCAATATTATCACCTTCACTGTATACAGTTAACCCAAAACTGGCAGTTTGATTACCATAACCCTCAAAGTCATAGTCCTCTATTTTCTTTCTTAATGTCTGGGCAAAAGTAATCAGACCTTCTTTTTCCGTCTGAGGGCAAACAATTAAAAACTCTTCTCCACCCCAACGTCCAATGAAATCTATCCTACGAATATTGCGTTTCAAGATACTTGATATGGAAATCAATATCTTATCTCCTACTAAATGCCCATGAGTATCGTTTACTTTCTTAAAATTATCAATATCCAATAAAACTACCCCAAAGGAGTATTCATTTCTGTCAGTACGTTTTATTTCATCATTTAAAATATCATCTAACTTACTTCTATTAAATACATCTGTTAATTTATCAGTAATAGAAAGTTTCTCGATTCTTTTTTTATCTGTTATATCATGTCTAATTGCATTGTACCCAATGAGCATATCATCATTATCATACGTTGGCGAGATAATAACATCCGCCCAATAAGAAGACCCATCTTTGTTTAGGCTTTTAATCTCACCTTTCCATACTTTTTCATTTTTAATGTTTGTCCACATATCATTGAAAATACTTTCGGGCATATCTTTATGCCTAAAAATATTGTGATTCCTACCCAATAATTCATTTTTTTCATAACCCGTCAATTGGCACAAGGCATCACTCACTTCTGTAATCACCCCATTTATATCAGAATTTGATATAAGTACATGGCTGTTGATCACACTTAAATGTTTTTCATTTTCCATATTGGCTTGTTCCAGTTTATTTCTTGCTTTGACCAGCTTTCTGTTCCAATAAATAAAAGTAATAATAATCAAAGAAAATATGAGGAGAATTTTAAAGACTAAACTGTAGTCAACTTTTTCTTCATATTTAAGCGTAATCCATTTATTTAATATTTCTTGCTTGGTTTTATCTTCTATATTAAAGATTAATTTATTGAAAATACCCAACAGTATTTCATCATCATTTCTAACAGCAACGCCCAGTTCCCATTCTTCATTAAATTTACCTGCAATTTTTAGTTCTCCCGTAAACTCTCTTTGAAATAAATATCCTATTGAGTTTAATGTCCCAATATATCCAAAGTGCTGCCCATCAATAACCTTTTGTAGACCATTACGGATATTTTCCACTTCAATAATATTAAGGTTAGGATATGTTTTTTTGAGTATCTCAACAAAAGCATATCCCTTGGGAATACCGATTTTTTGTTTATTTGTTAAAGTGGAGAAATCATTGACAAAACTCTTGTCAAGTTTTGTAGCTAATACAATAGGTGTTTTAAGATATGGCGTCGTAAAATTTAAGTACTTTTTTCGCCTTTGGGTTTCCATAGCCAATGATATAATGTCACATTTTCTTGATTGGCTCAGTTTCAAAGTCTGCTCCCAAGTGCTCGTTTTAATTATATTTATGGGAATAGGTATGGCTTTTCTAAAAATACCAAAATAGTCTGAGGTGAGTCCTATATGTTTGCCTTTTTCATCAAACGATTCATATGGCATCCAACTTGGGTCAATACAAGTGTTTATACTCTTTTTACTTTTTAGATATTTGAGCTCTTTTTCTGAAAGTCTTTTTTTAGAAATCTGTTTATTGGGGTTTTTCAAGAACCATTTATGCTGTAAACTCATGAGTTTTTCTTGACCAATGGCTTCAAGTGATTTATTAATTATACTGAGAGCATCTGGCCAATCTTTTCTTATACTAAAGACCATATTGAGTTTATCGTCTAAAAATATTGATGGTTCTATGTAAGGCATACCTGTTTTATTGGCTACATACAGTACTCCAACTTCTCCAATCATAGCATCTACGCTTCCTAAGGAAACCGCTCTAATTGACTCACCGTAAGTATTAAATAAAATGATTTTCACATTTTTTAGTTTTTTTGCCATTTTTAGTTCCAGCAAATTACTTTTTAAAACAGCTAAAGTTTTTCCCTCTAAATCTTTGAGAGTAGTTATGTCTTTTTCTTTTGTTTTTTTAGTAAATATTAATTTTTGCATGGAACCATATACATTTGAAAAATTGTATTTTCTGGCTCTTTCTTTGTGTGCCATACTCATTGCCAATCCATCAATATCACGATAGTTTGCTTTTTCTAATACCCTATGCCATTTATCTGAATAAAATTTTATTTTTAAACCACTGACTTTAGTGATTTCGTTAACTACATCTACATTGTGTCCCGTAATGGTTCCATTACTGTTTTCAATAATATAGGGAAGCCATCCTTTTCCAATACCTAAAGTAATTTCGGGATGTTTTTTTAGAAAATTTTGTTCACTGTTTGTTAAATTAATTTTTGCAAAAGTTATCGTTTGCAAAAGAAAGAAAAAAAGTAATAGTTTACTAAGTTTAGACTTATTGAATAAATGCATATTTTCCTTAAGTTTCGGAGAGTAAATTAAACAAATATTAGCATTAGAGACAAAAGTAGAAAAGAAAGCTATTTTGTTACTATTTTGTAATTTTGTTTGTACTAAACTCACTATGTGAGTCTATACCAGAATCCCTATATACTCAAGTGTCACGTATATTTATCTTGTGAAAATAATATCACATATAAACTTAAATATATAAAAACATTAAATACCATATGAGTTGATATAATTTGTACTATTTTGAAAGTTTGAATCACGGGAGCGTCAGTTTTCCCACTGCTATTATACTTTCAACTATAAAACAAGTATATCTCTTATTTTACTGTTATTCTTATAAAATATAATTATATAGATTATTATTTACTCTGTGTTTACTCTAAAATGCTAACATTAATCTTACAAAGGAGATTTCATGATAGATACTACAAATATGAGTATTATGGCAAACTTCATACAAGCACCATCAAGTACTATGGCCAGCAACATGATTTCTAAAAAGGATTCTGATTCTGATTCTGCTCTTAGTATTAATGAAGTAGGTGTCAGTTCAGAACTCTTCTCTTCTTATGATTTAGACTCAAATAGTTTACTCAGTCAATCTGAGCTAAGCACTGCAATTGATTCTGCAATGTCTGCTTTTAATGGTGAGATGCCTTCAAAGGAGGAATTTCAATCGCTACTTTCTGACTTTGGCTTTGAAGCACCAAGTGATTCTACTTCTAATGACTTATCGTCATCTCAACTGGATACGATATCTTCAGTTTTAGAAAACTATGATGCCAGTAACTTAAGCCAAAGTGACGCACTGGAAATTGTAGCAGCCTTTAAAGAAGCTGGTATTCAGCCTTCTTCAGGGCTTGAAAGTGCAATGGAAGAAGCAGGTTTTGATGCAAAAGAGGTAGGCACACTTGCAGGTGTAGCAGGTCAAGGGCAACCTAGTAGTCAAGGTTTTAGTGGACGTTCTGGTGGAGCAGGACAAGGTGGTGGCTCAAGTGCATCTGAAGAAGAATTTGATGTTATGGATACAAACGAAGATGGTGTTGTATCTGCTGCTGAAATGGAAGAATATTATGGTACAAACAGTGATAATTCAACAGAACTATTGTCTGGAAATCAACAAAATTCTTTAGACAACTTACAAGTTCTTATGCATGCTTTGAAATCAAACAGTGAAGATAACTCTATTGATACAAACATTTTTGATGGCTTAATGAAAGCAATTAACAATCAAAATAATAACAGTGAGATTAATACTTATTTACAAAATAATAATACAAGTTCTGTGTTTGACTACGCATAATTCACTTAGTGAATCACACAAATATGTGTATATTTTCAATAAAAACATCTCTTCCCTTTAGCCTTTAGTCTCAAGCTTCCAGAGTTAAATCTTATTTATTATTCTGAGTATTGTATTTGAAAAAATGTTGGCATAATACTCATTGAAAAAGGGTATTGTTCTATCATTTTATTCATGACATCATATACAACCGTTGCATCTTCTGAAGCATATTTAATTTGTCCATCAGATAACTTTTTATTTTCCCAATTAGATCTGGACATATTCTTTGACTTTTGAAGATTTTCATTTAAAATTATCGAGGCAGCTTTTTTAGCTCCTATTTGATTCTTGGCCGATAACTTTTTGAATACATCTTCAAGGTCAATTGTTGATTTTAGTCTGAGACCAAACTGATTAAAGAGTGCTTTATTATCGCCTTTTAATCCCGTTCCAATTTTTATTATTTTCTCATTTTCCAAAAGCTTTATAAGTGGTTTTAGATTTTTAATTTGTTTAACTTGAATAAGATAAGACTTTGATTTTGTTGCCAATTGAATAAGAGAGATACCATGAGATGCTTCCCCTTTTTTAAATGTTGGTTTTTGTTCGCTATCAAAGCCTATAAAAGGTGCTACTTGAATTGAGTTCATTGAAACTTCTAATTGTTTTGAAGTATTGATAATTTCAATTTTCCTACTACCTATTGTATATGGTGTTTGAGAATCACTGTCAATACTACTTGGATTATCCAATAAATTAAAAAGTTTTATAATTGATTTTAAGGATGAAGAACCATTTGTTAAAATATTTTTCAAAGCATGTTCAACTGCACCTTCAAAATCATCTTCACAAAAACTTTGAAGTAGATTTAATCTATCTTGATTGGAAATTACATTTATTATTTTAATTCTGGACTCCTGTCAATATGACAATTTTAAAAGTATTGTAACATAAAGAAAAGTTTTAGGGATTGGTTATGAGACAAAGATTGGAATAAAGGGAATCTAGGCCAATTATTTTCTTATACTAACTTTTCCTGTCCAAGTCTATATAGTGCAAAATCATATTTAATGGGGTCACTGCTATCAAACTCTTTTAACTTCTCAGTTATCAACAATGCAGACTTCAAGTCGTAGGTTTTTCGCTCTAACATTCCCAAGTGTTTAGAGACCTTAAAAGTATGAGTATCCAAGGGTAAAATCAAATCAGCTTTATCAACACCACTCCATAAACCCATATCCAGCTCATCCTTACGTACCATCCAACGAAGATACATATTCCATCTTTTATAAGGAGCATTTCCTATGTATTTTATATTTCCCAATGAATCTCTGTTTAGACTTTTACCTACTAGAAAATTATAGCCTTGAGATACATGGGTATTGGCATTTTTAATTTGAGTTATGAGGTATTCAATTCCCTCTAGAACATTGTGATTATTTTCATATCCCAACAAGAAAAGTTCGTTTAGAGTATGTTTTTGTTTAAGCCTTTTAAGGGCTATAAAGAAGGCTATTATATCTTCACTGTTTTGAAATCTATAATAGTGACTTGTCAATGACTTCTTGATTTTATCTTCACTTTGATTGAGTAAATCAAAATCTAAAGTATCTAAAAACTTCACAATAAAAGATGCTTTTCCATAAGCAAAAAGGGCACAAATAAGTGCAATATACTCGTTATTGTATCTTTTTGCAATAATCAGAGGATCAGGTCTTGTTTCAATACAAAGTTCATCTTTGTTATTTCTTGAATTTACTTCATCATTGAGTAATTTTTTTAGATTCAAATTACGCCTGTTTTAATAAATGTTCTGATGTTTTTTTCAATTTTATCAATTGCTAAAGTTGACTCTTCATAATAAACTTCATCAAAGACCTCTTCTATAATTAACTTATTTGCTTTTTGGTTATTTAATATAGAATAACATGCATATTGAGTGAGTGACGTCAAATCAAATACATTACCCGTGGTACCAATTAAGACTAATAATTCACACTCATCTAAAAGTGCATACATATCATTGTACTTTCTTCCCTCTTCACCAAACATCACAATATTAGGTCGCATTTTGCCCTTACATTTTTTGCAACTTCCGTTTGAATCGTCTTGATTTTCATAAGAAATATTTATAATATCAGAACAACTCATACATTTTAACTCTGGCAAATGCCCATGTATATGTAAGCTATCAGAACAACCTGCTTTTTCCAATAAATCATCAATATTTTGAGTTACGATATTTATGTTATCAGGAAATTCTTTTTTTAACTTTGCAAGTACTGCATGGGTATGGCTTGGTTGATTATCTTTAATTTCTTTTCTACGTTCATTATAAAACT
>Ga0209707_1000403_pt1 | contig 26390 bp, 18 predicted proteins | sample EN4Hudsemesocosm_FD_184630 | JGI IMG/M metagenome (GOLD analysis project Ga0209707, IMG submission 184630) | Methane-oxidizing microbial communities from mesocosms in the Hudson Canyon - EN4B Hudson Canyon (SPAdes) (version 2) | ecosystem: Environmental > Aquatic > Marine > Cold seeps | place... | reverse complement strand
CCATCGCAAGCATTAGTTGCAGAAGACCGCCTAAAAGAAGATAACGAAAGCTTAACAGACTATAAAAAGAAGTTATCAGCAGTAATAATTGAAGTTAGCAAAAAAGCAAAGAACTACCCTGGGGTGATTCTATTTGTTGCAGAAGGTCAACATGCCGCTTTGATGGTTGATATGATACAAAACCTACTTATTGAATCACCTGGTGCTTTAGTAATGCTTAGTAGTTATATGCCAACAGAGGCTGAAAATAAACAATTAGCCGAACAAGTTGCCATCTCAGACTATCCCGTACTCGACTTATATTTGCAGCATGATCACCGCTTAGTATTAGCTAATACAAAAAACAGAAAAGATCGTGCAAAAAATGAAATGAAAGTTTTTTATCGTCAAAGGCAGCTTAATAATCAAGTGAGTGGCTACTATCCTAAACATACATTAACTCGAGCCACAATCGGCTGGTTGAAGTCGATTGGCTGGTAATGGGTTGATTGGCAATTGATTGCTAACCAGCCCACTAGCACTAACTCATTAACATTAGCTCATTACTTACCAATATTATTAACCTGTCAGCTATTTAGCTTGATAAATAGCGACTTTACCATCGCTGCCTGCAGCTAAGAAAATATCCTCTCCGCTAGCTAAAGTATAAAAGCCACGATTATCTTCAACATCAGTAGCATCATCAAATGCTTGCCAAGTTACGCCATGATCATCAGAAATATCACTACTGGTTTTTCCCGTAGCAATACAAATGGCATCTATACAACTCATCGCTGTACGCAAGCCACGTTGCTTAGCATCAACAGTCTGCCAAATATAATCGCTATAAGTTGCGATATTTGGGTATTCTCCTGTTCTCTCTTTATAATCACCACCGAGGACAAATGCTTGTTGTTTGCTATTTAATGCCAAGGCATAACTTCCAGCAGTTTCAGTTTCTTGAAAAAGCAATACCGTTTGTCTTTCCCAGCTTTCACCAAAGTCAGCGCTGTAGTATACGGAAGCCGAATAGCCACCAGTTGCTAGCCACGCTTGGCCGTTTTCACCGGTTATAATAGTATTACCACTGGCAGCAAACGCTGTTTCTTTGGCAAACAAAGCCGGTAGCTTTAATTTTGCTATACGCTGCCAATTTTTACCGCCATCTTGGGTTTTCTTAACAACATAAAAGCCATCGACAGGATCGCCAAGCAATAAACCGTTTTGCTCATCCCAAAAAGCGATAGAGTCATAAAAACCTTTCGCATCAGTATTTTGTTTTAACAACTGCCAAGTTTTACCTGCATCATTTGTTTTATATAAAACCGACTTCTCACCTTCACCGGCTCCCATAACTATTGCCGTGTTTTCATCAAATAAGGCGATATCACGAAAATCGGTGATTTGTTCAAAAGGTACTGAACGATCAAACCAGATTTTTCCGCCATCTTGGCTAACAAAAACGGTATTCTCACTGCCACTAACCCACAAAGAGTTTTCACTAACAGCACTGCCACGTAAAGATGCTTTTTTACTGATATCCACTCGCTGCCACGATGTTTCTTCAGCTGCAAATGCGGTGTAGGATAAACTAGCCAATAATAAAAATGGCAATTTAATTTGAGTAAAACCTTTAATGAACTTTGTTAACATGAACAACCTTACTACACTTCGATTGATTAATTCTTCTCCTACTAATACCAGATTTATGAATATTATCAAGTGTTAAACAAGTGATATAACAACCAAAATTTGTATAATAAAAAACCGCATGACTTTCAGCAGACATGCGGTTTGAAATATTTAAAACTAATGATTAAGCGTTAGCCTTTATTTATCAAGCCATCAAGAGTTTGTCGGCTCTACATTCAATGACTGACGACGCCTAAATAAGTTAGCAATATCTTCTTTGATTAAATATAACGCAGGTATCAAAAATAACGTAATAACCGTAGCAAATACGATACCAAAACCAAGTGAAATTGCCATTGGAATAATAAACTGGGCTTGTAAGCTTTGTTCAAAATACAATGGAAAAATACCAAAGAAGGTTGTTAAGGACGTTAGCAAAATTGCTCTAAAACGTTGTGTACCAGCTTGGCTAACAATATCCATCATTCGCATACCAGAGCCTTTCGCTTTGTTAATAAAGTCCACCATTATCAAGCTGTCATTAACCACAACACCGGTTAGGGCAATAAAACCAAACATCGACATCATGTTAATGGTTCGGCCTAACAACCAATGACCAACAATAGCGCCAATAATCCCAAATGGGATAACTGACATAATCACCAATGGCTGACTATAAGATTTAGTTGGGATAGCAATTAAACCGTAAATGAGGAACAATGCTCCCATTGCTGCGAAGCCAAGTTGAGAGAGGAAATCTGCTTGGTCTTTACTTGCTCCTTCCACGCCATATTGCACGCTTGGGTAATCTGCTAGTATTTCTGGCAAATGGGTATCATTCATTTCCGTCACCACTTTACGTGACTCTACCTTTTCACTATCAATATCGGCTGAAATAGTAATTGAGCGTTTTTGGTTAATGCGAGTAATAGACGAAAAGCCTTGGCCAATTTCAATATTAGCCACTTGGTAAAATGGTACTTGTTCACCACTTGGTGTTCTGATCCACATGTCTTCTAAATCAGACACTGACAAGCGGCTTGATTCAGGATAGCGCACCATCACTTTAAGCTCGTCACGACCACGCTGAATACGTTGTGCCTCATCACCGTAAAAGCCTTGTCGTACTTGTTTTGCCAAACTAGATAAATTAAGTCCTAATACTTCTGCTTCGGGTTTAATACTTAACTTAATTTCCTGACTGCCACGACTGAAAGAATGGCGTACATCATAAACACCGTCATAACTATTAAGTTGTGCTTGAATAGCTTCTGCGGCAGCCTCTAATTCAACATCGTTTTGGCCAGTTAATTGGAACTCAATTGCAGCACCGCCACCAGCATTTGTACCGGCAAAAAATCGCAGTTCTTTAGTACCTGGAATTTCACCAATTTCATCACGCCATAGCTTTTCAATTTCATAGGCATTAAGTTCACGTTGATCAGGTTTTACCAACTCCAAAAGAATACTTGCGCTAGTATTGCCATTGGTAAAAATCATTTCATGTTCAACAAAACTTACACCATTAAACTTGTTCTCTTCTGAAACAGTAACAATGGCTTGCTTAATTCGGTCTATGGCTTTATTTCGTTGATGTGCAGCAGAACCATCTACCATAGTGACATTACCTTGAATAAAATCACTCGGGATATTAGGAAAAACTTCCAATTTAACAAACGAGCCAACAATTAGACCAATCGACAAAATTAAAACAGCCACAAATACTGCCATGGTATTGTAGCGAGCGATTAACGCTTTTTCTAAATAGGGTTTGTAAACATTATGGATAAAATTATCTAACTTCTCTTTGAAACGCATTTGAAAGCGCTCTAAAAAGTTTGCATTGTCTGGTGTCAACGGCACATATTTCATATGCGCTAAATGCGCTGGTAAAATCCATTTAGATTCTATCAATGAAAAAACTAAACAAAAGCTCACTACAATTGAAATAGAACGGAAAAAAGCCGCAAAGCTAGCATCAATAAATAATAACGGTGTAAATGCCGCTATGGTCGTCAGTACACCAAAAGTTGCCGGCATAGCAACACGTAATGTGCCGCGAATAATGTTGTCGCGTGAGTGGCCATATCGCTCTATTTCAGCATAAGCACTTTCCCCGATGACAATGGCGTCATCAACAACAATACCTAGCACCATAATAAAAGCAAAAAGGCTCAACATATTAATAGATACGGACCAATCACCCAGTAATGGCATCATTAATAGCGCACCAAAAAAGCTGATTGGAATACCTAACATTACCCAAAAGGCAATTTTAATTCTTAAGAAAAGTGCCAACACGATAAAGACTAAAAATGCCCCCATTAACATGTTGTTAATCATCATATCAAGGCGCTCAGAAAGGTAATATGAGCTGTCACCCCATACAGTTAACTTTGCACCTTCTGGCAATTGGTGATTTTTTTCATCAACGTAGCTTCTAACTTCTGCCGCAATTTCTAAATCATTTTGATCGCCAGTTGACTGCACCATAATACTTGAGGTGTTTTCATTATCAAAAGTAGCAAAATCTTCTTGTTCAACAAAACCATCTTTAATATTAGCCACATCAGCCAACAGTAATCGCGTACCATCACTATCTGTTCTTAAAACTAAATCACCATATTCTTGACCTGTATAGGCCTGCCCTTCAGCACGAAGTAAAATATCGCCACCACGAGTTTTTATCGTACCACCGGGTAAATCTACTGAAGAACTTCTCACCGCTTGAGTGATTTCATCAAAAGTTAATTGAAATTGTTGTAGTTTCTCTTCGGATACCTCGATACTAATTTCATAATCACGACTACCAACAATTTCAGCGCTATTAACACTCGATAATGACATGATTTCATCACGAATATCTTGCGCCATAACTTGTCTAGCACGTCTATCCATAGGGCCGCTAACAGACAGCCACATGACCTGACCTTTAAATTCTTGTTTACTAATGATCGGTTTTTCGGTTTGTGCAGGGAAAGTGGTTATAGCATCAACTTGCATTTGCACTTCATCAAGCTTTTCAGACATTGAGTAGCCTGACTGTAGTTCGATAGTAACAATACCTAAGCCTTCACGTGCTGTTGCGGTTATACGCTTAATACCTTCAATATCTTCTAGTGACTCTTCCACTTTCAGAATAACTGACTGCTCAACTTCTTCTGGTGCAGCGCCTAAATGCGGCACCATTACTTGAATACTATTGGTATTGAATTCAGGGAACATTTTTTTATTAATGCCCTGATATGAGAAATAGCCTGCAACAAGAATAAACACCATCAATAAATTGGCGGCAACACTGTTATGGGTAAACCAGGCAATTATGCCGGTCAGTTTTTCGTCTTTTTCTTTAGCGTTATATTCCTTCATTAGTCATCACCCTGTGTCTCAGTTGACTCAGTTTGACTCGCAGTTTCTGGAGCGGTTTCTTTTTCTACTACAGCAGGTTCACCAACAATGCGTAAAGTCATACCTTCAACAGGCGTTTCCATTTGTGTGGTGATTAATCGATGATTTTCGGCAAAAACATCATGACTATAAACATAGTCAGCATCATTACGCAGTACATTGATTTCTTGGATATGAAGTTTATTCTTATCATCAACTAAATAAAGCTTATTCGCGCCATGTAATGCGTCGCGAGGAATAGCAACAATATCTGCAATCGTTTTGCCGGCAATACTGGCATTAACAAAAGTACCAATACGTAATTCTTGGTGTTCACTCGTTGATAAAACACTGTAAGGGTCATTAACTTGTGCAACCACGTAATGTACTCGACTACGGCTATCTACTTCACCTTCATAACGGGTTAGATTTGACACCCAAGTGTGTTGTGCCCCCATCAATTGATAAAAAATATCAACTTGCGATACTTTGCTATCTTGCTGATTAATTTTTGGTAAATTTAGAAATTCAACATCACGCTGTTTGATTGGTAATCTCACTTCTGCATAGTCAACAGCAAAAGTCATCGCTAGCGTAGAGCCAGTCGATACATATTGACCAATTTCTACTTGCTTCTCTTTAAGCATAGCGTCATACGGCGCTTTAATTTGAGTACGAGTCAGTTTAACTTCCGCATCAGTTACATCAGCTTCTGCCGCTTTTACATCAGCTTTCGCTTTTTGTAATTGCGGTAAGCGAAGTGCTAAAACTGGTGCTGCTGACAATGCTTTGCCTGTTAATAACCATTCATCTTCAGCTTGCTCTTTACGCGCCTGCTCTTCAACTAAAACGGCGTTAGCGGCATCAAGCCTTGATTGCGCTTGCAATAAACCTACTCGGTAGCTGATATCGTCAATGGTGAGTAAAACCTCACCCTTTTTGAAAAAACCACCGACATTAAACTTGTCATTTACCGAGGTAATTTGCCCAGAAACCTCGGAAACTAAATTAGTTTGTGTACGCGGAACAACACTACCTTGGCTAGAAATAGCAAAGCGTATATCTTGCCTTTCTATACTTTGCGCTTCTACTAACGGCGCTTTAATAATGGTTGGTTTCTTTGCAGGTTTAGGCGCCAATGCAGCCACAACAATTAAACCGATGATAGCGAACAATATAATAGCGATAGGTGTTAATACGTAACGTAATTGGATCATACGTCTAGGTTTTTTGTTATTATTTTTTTCAGCAACGATACTCATGATGAGGTCTCTATGAATAGGAATGTATTTATTTGGCTCCATGCCAATACTTAATAAATATAATAACTTAGCAATAATCATTAACCAAGTATTAACAGCGTAAACAAATGTAAATATTATCTCTCTATAAATTAGTACTTTCTAACAAATTTGGCCCATGACAGTAGCAATTCACGAAAATCTTCGCTGCCACATGAAGAACAGTCTTGCTGGTCAAAATCAATATTTTCTTCAATTAACGAGTCGGGTAAAACTTCAATACCATCTAAGCTGGCATTTGTTTGTACGGTTACATCTCCACGGCTAAAGCTTACTGTATACTCGCTACCTGTAATGGTAATTTCAGACTGCTTATCTTCTTCTATCTCTGTCATAGCGGTTAGTAGCTGAGCCAACTTTGTTGGATCTGTACCTACCTCTACCTCTAACCAAGGCCCAATAACTTCATGATCGAGAGAAAACTTGGCTATTGCAGTGCCCGTGATAGGATCATCGATAAATTGATATTCCATAAATACCTCATGCTAAAAAAATGATGATAGGAGATCCCTATCTAATGAAGATCTACTATATTAATAAGAGACATTTATATAATTGATGCTGTTAGCTAATTGTAGCAAAACCATAGTTTTTAACACGAAAAGACTGCGGTTATTAAATAATTATATTACCTAACCTATCATTAAAGAAGGAAGTCGACATTAAAAGTAATCGCAATAATGATTCATTAAAAAAAGTGTGTTTATTTAAGCATCTACGCCAAACTGTCTGTGCGGGCATTACTTATGTAACAGCCCTATTTTTCATCACATTTAACACATCTGCACAACCCGTTAACGAAATCATTGTTGCAATGCATATAGAGCCGCCATTTTCAGACATTGTAAATGACGAGTTTGTTGGCGAAAATATCGATATAGCTAATTTGCTAGCAAAGAAAATGAATAAAAAAGCGCGCTTTGTCTATTGCCCTGTAGCGAGGTGCCTATCTTTAATGCAAAGTGGTCAAGCAGATATGATAGTTGCCGTAAGAAAAACAGAAAAACGAGAACAATTTATTTATTACCTAAGTCCACCAATCAAAATTCAAAAACACCCATTACGATTTTATATTCGCGCGAATAATAAGGTTATTGTCGATAAATATGAAGATCTACAGTCATTGAAAATTGGCGTACTTCGGGGCGCTTCATATTTCGATAAGTTTGATCTCGACACAGAAATGGTCAAAGTTCCTTTAACCAATCATCAGCAGTTAATTGATATGCTCTTAAAAGGTCGTATTGATACTTTTTTAGAGCGAGAGGAGTCAATAACGCCTTTGGTTGAGCAAAAAGTTTATGCTACAGCCATTAAATTAGCTAAGTTTTCTTATGATAAGGGTGTTGGCTCTTATATTGCCATTTCAAAAAAATCGCCTTTTGTGAAAGAGTTAACAGCATTCTCTCAAGCTATAGAGGCATTACAAAACACGGGAGAAATAAAAAAAATTATAAGTAAAACTCAATATATCCAATAATTACTGTTGAACTTCCATCCCTTAATAGCGTCTATCAGTTATATTTTCACGATTTGTCATTATATTATTTGTGCGAAACGGATCTTACACAGCGTTAACTTTTTCCCTATTAATACATTTATTAATACTTTTTGTGATCGTTGTAACTCAATCAACTACCAAGCCAAAGTTTAAAGAAGATAAAAACAAAGCGGCGATCAAAAGTTTTTTATATCGCGCACCCAAAGTCGAAAAGCCTATTGAAAAAATAGCAGAAGAGCAGCCAATTGAAGATGACGTAAAACCAAAAGAGTCAGAACAGAAAAAACAGGAAATTCCGAAAGAAAAGTTACCTAAAGAAATAAAAAACGTAAATGTAATCGCAAAGCCTGCGCCAACACTAAAAAATGAAAATGGCTTAAGTAAGAAAGTAGAGCCTAGCTTACTGCCAGTTCCAGTTGAGCAATCTACACCACAACCTCAACAGCCCCCTCAATTGCCACGAAAGAAGTTAGACAGCTTTACACAGCTACAAAGGTTGCGCAGCAAGCTTAACCAAAGCGCTATAACACCGACAGATAGCCCGTATCAACGTTACCAATCACCATCGGTATTTAATAGCAATGCGAAAACAGTACCACATTCTGTGCCTTTAAAAGATGAAGAAAAAGAACGTGAAAAAAACACTAAAAATATGGGTGATGGCATAGCAATAACCAAAGGTGACGATGGTACTTGTTCAATTACTCAAGATATGAGCGTTTACGGACTTAGTGAAGGCTCTTCAACACAATATTTTAGCTGTGGTGAGTCGAAGTTTGATAAAAGCTTTCGAGAACATATGAAAAAAGTAAAAACAAAATTGGGCAAGTAACCAGCATATCATCACTCTTTTACATCAACGCCAGCATGGCATGCTGTTCGTTCTGAGTATTAAAAATCCCGCTAAATAAATATTCGAATAATGAACTTATTTACAAATTGGCGATAGTCATCAAATTTATTGCCGATATAAGCACTATTTATATTTGTAATAAATCAATAGCGTATATTTATGAGCCTCATTGAGCATACGACTAATTGATAAGAGTAAATAGCGAACTAAATAGCTTAAAATCAGTTGTTCTTTTAACTAATTGTCTATGTTTACAACCAATTATTGTTGTTGGGCATGCTTAGTAAACTTGTAACATAAATCACATAACTGAAATAACTATTGGGTATATCCGTGGTGAATAGTGTTTATTTGATGAAATGATTCATAGTAGCTAAAAAATCAGGTAAAATAGGCGCAAAATTTGTCCCAGCTAATGACCATACTATTAGCATTATATAGATAGAGAGTGTATCAAATGAGTCTGTATTTAGAATATATCGCAGAAATTGAAAGTCGTAAAAATGACCTAGGTTTAGCGCCTAAGCCAATTGATAGTGCTGAGTTATTAGCTGAAATCATTGAGCAAATTAAAGATCAATCAAATGAATATCGCGCTGATTCATTAAATTTCTTCATCTACAACACACTTCCGGGTACAACAAGTGCTGCAGGCGTAAAAGCTGCATTTTTAAAACAAATCATCCTTGGCGAAGCAACTGTTGCTGAAATCACAGTTGAGTTTGCTTTTGAACTACTTTCTCACATGAAAGGTGGTCCTTCAATTGAAGTATTACTTGATCTTGCACTAAGTGATGACGCTGCGTTAGCTGGCCAAGCTTCAGACGTATTAAAAACACAAGTATTCTTGTACGACGCTGATACTGCTCGTCTTGAAACTGCCTTTAAAGCAGGTAGTGCCGTTGCTAAAGATATTCTTGAAAGTTATGCACAAGCTGAGTTTTTCACAAAACTTCCTGAAGTAGATGCAAAAATTGAAATCGTTACTTATATTGCTGGTGAAGGTGATATCTCTACTGATTTATTATCGCCAGGTCATCAAGCTCACTCACGTGCAGACCGTGAATTACATGGCCACTGCATGAGCACACCTGAAGCTCAAGCAGAAATAAAAGCATTACAAATTAAACATCCTGATGCAAAAGTGATGTTAATTGCTGAAAAAGGCACTATGGGTGTAGGTTCATCTCGTATGTCTGGTGTTAACAACGTTGCATTGTTAACAGGAAAGCAAGCAAGTCCTTATGTACCTTTCATCAACATCGCACCGATTGTTGCTGGCACTAATGGTATCGCCCCTATTTTCTTGACTACAGTTGATGTAACTGGCGGTATTGGTCTTGATCTTAAAAACTGGGTTAAGAAAGTAGATGCTAGTGGCAATGCAGTTGTTGACGGTAATGGCGATGCTGTTTTAGAAGAAGCCTACTCAGTTACTACAGGTACAGTATTAACTATCGATACTAAAGCGAAGAAGTTATTCAATGGCGATAAAGAACTAGCTGACATATCTTCAGCATTTACGCCGCAAAAAGTTGAGTTTATGAAAGCGGGTGGCTCTTACGCGGTTACTTTCGGTAAGAAACTACAAACATTTGCAGCAGAAGCTTTAGGTGTTAAACCTGCAAGCGTATATGCCGCTTCAAAAGAAATTTCACATGAAGGTCAAGGTTTAACGGCTGTAGAAAAAATATTTAACCGTAATGCGGTTGGCGTTGTTTCTGACTCACCTCTACATGCCGGCTCAAACGTTCGTGTTAAAGTGAACATTGTTGGTTCACAAGATACTACTGGCCCTATGACGTGTCAGGAATTAGAAGCGATGGCCGCTTCAACTATTTCTCCAATTGTTGATGGTGCATACCAATCAGGTTGTCATACAGCATCAGTCTGGGATAGCAAAGCGCAAGCAAACATTCCTAAATTAATGGCATTCATGAACAAGTTTGGTTTAATCACAGCACGTGATCCAAAAGGTGTTTATCACTCAATGACTGATGTTATTCATAAAGTATTGAATGACATCACTATTGACGATCGCGCTATCATTATTGGTGGTGACTCACATACTCGTATGTCTAAAGGTGTAGCATTCGGCGCCGATTCAGGCACAGTTGCTATCGCACTTGCAACAGGTGAGTCAGCAATGCCAATTCCTGAGTCGGTTAAGGTTACCTTTAAAGGTAACATGAAAGGCCATATGGATTTCCGTGATGTTGTGCATTCAACACAAGCCCAAATGCTTAAGCAGTTTGGCGGTGAAAACGTATTCCAAGGTCGTATTATCGAAGTACATATCGGTACATTAATGGCTGACCAAGCGTTTACTTTCACTGATTGGTCTGCAGAAATGAAAGCAAAAGCTTCAATCTGTATTTCAAACGATGAAACATTAGTTAAATCTATTGAGCTTGCTAAGAGCCGTATCCAAATTATGATCAACAAGGGTATGGAAAACGAAGCCGGTACATTAGCAGGTTTAATTGCGTTAGCTGACAAACGTATTGAAGAAGTTAAGTCAGGCACTCAACCAGCATTAGCACCAGATGATGCAGCTAAGTATTACGCAGAAGTTGTTGTTGATCTTGACACAATCGAAGAGCCAATGATTGCTGATCCTGATGTAAACAACGACGACGTTTCTAAGCGTTACACGCATGATGTTATTCGTCCGGTATCATACTACGCTGATAAGTCAGTAGACTTAGGCTTTGTTGGTTCTTGTATGGTTCACAAAGGCGATATGCAAATCGTTGCGCAAATGTTACGTAACCTTGAAAAACAACAAGGTACTGTAGAGTTTAAAGCACCGCTAGTTGTTGCAGCACCAACTTACAACATTGTTGATGAGCTTAAAGCTGAAGGTGACTGGGAAATTCTTCAAAAGTACGCTGGCTTCGAATTTGATGATGCGGTTCCTAAAAATGCTGCTCGTACTAAATATGAAAACATCTTATACCTAGAACGCCCAGGCTGTAACTTATGTATGGGTAACCAAGAAAAAGCTGAACCTGGCGATACAGTAATTGCAACTTCAACACGTTTATTCCAAGGTCGTGTTGTGGCTGATACTGCAGAGAAAAAAGGTGAGTCTTTACTTGGTTCATCAGCTTTAGTAGTACTTTCAACAGTGTTGGGTCGCTTCCCTACAATGGAAGAGTACAAAAGCGCAGTAGAAGGTATCGACTTAACTAAGTTCACTCCTCCTACAGAAGAAATGACAACTAAGTACTCAGCTCAAGCAGTACCAGTTAAAGTGGTATAGTAACCATTTTATGAAGTAGGAAAACACCTACTTTGTGAGTTAACGTCAGATAAGAAAAGGGCTACTTATTTAAAATAAGTAGCCCTTTTTATTTCAACTTTGCAACGATTTATCCGAGCTCTAGCTGATAGAAGAATACACTAAGGATTTGGACATTCAATATTGGCAGACAATGATGGCATGATCATATTTGGGAATGACAACTTATCGTCAAAGCCCTCAACACCTTTTAACACTTCAATTTTAAAGCCATAACTTTTACAGATACGTAAAGACCTACGCATTAAAAAAGTGGCTAATTTACTAAACTCAGTATCCTGCTTAGCAATAACTTGTACGTGATATTTGCCAGGCTCAATATCCGTTTGCTTAAACTGCACTTGATGATCAAAATCCCATTGTGAAGCGCCATTAGTGGTTTTAACGTTACTCGTACAAGCTGATAATGTTAGTGCTAATACAAGCACACTTGATGCTCTTATCATTTAAACTTCCTTATAAAGCAAAATAGAAAAATCCTATCGAATACAATCTAGTATAGCCCTTTGAAAAATATTTAGACAATTAGATATACAAAAAAGCCAGCTATTTAGCTGGCTTTTTAAAAAATTAAATAAATTTCTAACTATTTTTTCTTTTTAACGGCTTTAGCGTTTGGTAAATCAGTGATTGAACCTTCGAAGATTTCTGCTGCTAGGCCAATTGATTCATTTAATGTTGGGTGAGCATGAATCGTTAAACCAACATCTTCAGCATCTGCACCCATTTCAACGGCTAAACAGATTTCACCAAGCATTTCACCGGCATTGATACCAACAATAGCGCCACCAAGTACACGACCCGTTTCTTTTTCGAAAATCATCTTAGTTTTGCCTTCAGTACGTGCAGAAGCGATAGCACGACCAGAAGCAGCCCATGGGAAGTTAGCAACTTCAATGTTTAAACCTTGCTCTTTTGCTTCACGTTCAGTAACACCAACCCAAGCCATTTCTGGATCAGTATAAGCAATTGAAGGAATACAACGTGGGTCAAATTCGTGTTTCTTACCAGAGATAACTTCAGCAGCACAATGTGCTTCATGTACCGCTTTATGAGCAAGCATAGGCTGACCAACAACATCACCGATTGCGAAGATGTGAGGAACGTTAGTACGCATTTCTTTAGAAACGTTAATGAAACCACGCTCATCAACATTTACGCCAGCTTTATCAGCAGCAACTAAGTGACCGTTTGGCTTACGGCCAACAGCAACTAAAATTTTGTCATAACGTACTTGCTCTGCAGGTGCTTTTTTACCTTCAAAAGTAACGTATAAACCGTCATCTTTTGCTTCAACTGCAACAACTTTAGTCGACAACATGATGTTGAACTTTTTCTTGTTGTAGTTATTGTAAATTTTAACAATATCTTTATCAGCAGCTGGTACTAATTGGTCTGCAAATTCAACAACAGATACGTTTGAACCTAATGCTGAGTATACAGTACCCATTTCTAAACCAATGATGCCGCCACCAAGAACTAACATTTCTCCAGGTACATCTTTAAGCTCTAATGCGCCAGTTGAGTCAATAACACGTGGGTCGTCATTTGGAATGAATGGTAAATCGATTACAGAAGAACCCGCTGCAATAATAGCGTTATCAAAAGTAATGGTTGTTTTACCGTCTGCGCCTTCAACTTCAATAGTTTTATCAGAAGTGAATTTACCGTAACCTGTCACAGTTTTAACTTTACGTGCTTTAGACATGCCGCCTAAACCACCAGTTAATTGGCCAATTACGCTTTCTTTCCAATCACGAATTTTATCTAAATCAATTTGAGGTGCGCCAAAAGTAACACCATGAGATGCCATTGCTGCCGCATCATCAATCACTTTAGCAACATGTAATAGTGCTTTTGAAGGAATACAACCTACGTTTAAACAAACGCCACCAAGTGTTTCACGGCTTTCAACTATTACTACGTCTAAACCTAAATCTGCTGCGCGAAATGCTGCTGAATAGCCACCAGGACCCGCACCTAAAACTACTACTTGAGTTTTAATATCGTTACTCATGCTAACCTCAAAATTGATGTATTTATTGCTGGTTATGCCAGCCTATATTTGCTGAATATGATTCACGGTGTTACTCGTTAGCATTTTCAACACTTTTTTGTATATTTCTTGGCGGCAATTTTACTTAAACCGCACAAGGATCGCTATCTTTTAATCGGCAATTATTGTCGAAAAGTTGGTGAAAATGAAAATTAACCAAACGACTTTCATTTTACCAACTTATTGCAACATAACGCTGATAGATATCAAATGTTAGTGAACTATAATATTAGTGTTCTAATATCACTCATTACATTTGATAAGTGCACAGTAAAGCGTGCTGCTAATGCGCCGTCAATTACACGATGGTCGTATGACATTGATAAAGGCAACATAAGCTTAGGTTCAAAATCTTTACCATTCCATTTAGGTTTCATTTCAGATTTTGAAACACCTAAAATAGCCACTTCAGGTGCATTAACGATCGGCGTAAATGCCGTACCACCAATACCACCTAAACTAGAGATAGTAAAACAGCCACCTTGCATATCAGCTGCTTTCAATTTACCGTCACGTGCTTTGATACTAATTTCTAAAAGCTCGCGAGATAATTGATGAATACCTTTTTTATCAACATCACGTACTACCGGTACAACTAAACCGTTTGGCGTATCAACTGCAACACCAATATGGATGTACTTTTTCAGAATTAAACTTTCACCATCTTCACTCAAGCTTGAGTTAAAGGTTGGGAATTCACGTAAAGCATCAGCAGCGGCTTTTAAAATAAACACCAGTGGTGTAATTTTAAACCCTAACTTTTTCTTTTCACAAATAACATTCTGTTCTTTACGGAAAGCTTCAACATTAGTGATGTCAGCTTCGTCAAATTGAGTAACATGTGGAATCGTTACCCAGTTACGGTGCAAGAATGGTCCAGAAATTTTCTGAATACGTGTTAACGCTTTGGTTTCAATTTCACCAAACTTAGAGAAATCAATCGCTTTCGCACTTACAACTTGTAAACCACCTTCACCAGCAGCAACAGAACTACCCGCATTCGCTTTCGGACGAGAAAGTTCATACTTCACGTATGACTGCACGTCTTCTTTTAAAATACGACCTTTATTGCCTGTACCTTTCACTAACGTTAAATCAACACCAAATTCACGTGCTAAGCGACGAATTGATGGTGAAGTGTAAATACTACCTGACGAGGCAACCGTTCCCGCTTGTGGATGATGTGGAACTGGCGCTGCTTTTTTAGCAGCAGGTGCTGGTGCAGCTTTTGGTGCTTCAACCACTTTCTCAGCTACCGGCGCTACAGCTTCAACCGGCGCGCCGCTTGATGTTTCAAGCTTGATCACCAATGAGCCCAGCTTAACTTTATCACCAACATTTATAAGCACTTCTTTAACCGTACCCGCATGTGAAGAAGGCACGTCCATAGTTGCTTTATCAGTTTCTAAGGTGATTAAGCCATCTTCTGCTTCAATAACATCACCAACGGCAACAAGCACGTCGATAACATCAACTTCGCCGTCTTCACCAATGTCTGGAACAGCAACGTCGATTACAGCACCTGCTGTTGCAACTGCCGCAACAGGTGCTGCTTCAGCAGCTACTGTCGCTTCTTCGACCACTGGTGCTGGAGTTTCAACAACAGCTTCTGCTGGTGCGGCTTCTGCACTTGCAGTTTCACCGGCTGCTGTCATTTCTGCAATGATGTCACCTTCTTTAATTTTGTCACCAACGTTAACTAATAAAGCGCTCAATGTACCGGCAAAAGGTGCTGGAATATCCATTGATGCTTTATCAGTTTCAACCGTTAATATACCTTCATCTGCTTCAAGTGAGTCACCCACTGCAAAACAAATTTCAATAATTTCAACTTCTTCGCCACCAACATCAGGGACTAGAATTTTTTGACTAGTAGACATATTAATTATCCTATCTCTTTCTAATACTAATGGGTTATGCGTAAAGTGGATTAAGTTTTTCAGTATCAATATTGAAGCGTTTAATTGCTTCAGTTACCACTGAACGTTCAACATCACCACGGTTTGCTAATTCAAATAATGCAGCTACCACAACATAAGCAGCATTTACTTCAAAGTGCGTACGCAAATTAGCACGGCTATCACTGCGACCAAAACCATCAGTACCTAAACAACGGTATTCAGTGTCAATGTAGGCACGAACTTGGTCTGAATAGTTTTTAATATAATCAGTTGCTGCAATTGCAGGACCATTTTCTTTGGTAATTACCGTAGAAATGTAAGCTTGCTTTTGTTTACTTTCCGGGTGAAGCATGTTCCAACGTGTTACATCTTGGCCATCACGCGCTAATTCATTGAATGAAGTAACAGAGTATACGTCACTTGAAATACCGTAATCAGCGCTTAGAATTTGTGCTGCTTCACGTACTTTTTCTAAAATAGTACCTGAGCCCATCAATTGCACATTAGCTTTCGCTTTTTTAGCCGCAACTGTTTCAAGCTTGTAAATACCTTTGATGATTTCATCAGCAACGTCTTTAGTCTCTGGCATTGCCGGATGCTGGTAGCTTTCATTCATTAAGGTTAAATAAAAGAAGATATTTTCATTTTCTTCATACATACGACGTAAGCCTTCACGTACGATAACAGCAACTTCATAACCGTATGTTGGGTCATAAGTAACACAATTAGGAATTAAACCCGCTTGCACATGTGAATGGCCATCTTGATGTTGTAAACCTTCACCGTTTAGCGTTGTACGACCTGCTGTAGCACCTAATAAGAAGCCACGTGCTTGGCTGTCACCCGCTGCCCATGCTAAATCACCAACACGTTGGAAACCAAACATTGAGTAGTAAATGTAGAATGGGATAGTTGTCGCGTTACATGTCGAGTAAGAAGTACCCGAAGCAACCCAAGACGCCATAGCACCTAGTTCGTTAATCCCTTCTTGTAGCACTTGACCTTTCTTGTCTTCACGGTAGTAAGCCACTTGGTCAGCATCTTGAGGAACGTATTTTTGTCCTTCGTTAGCGTAAATACCCACTTGACGGAATAAACCTTCCATACCAAACGTACGTGCTTCATCAGGAATAATTGGCACAATGCGCTTACCAATTTTCTTATCTTTTAATAAGGCATTTAGTACACGAACAAACGTCATGGTGCTAGATACTTCACGTTCGCCAGAGCCTTTCAAAATTGCATCAAAGGCTTTTAATGGTGGAATTTCTAAGCTTTCTTCTGCTTGTTCACGACGTGCTGGTAAAGAACCACCTAATGCTTCACGACGTGCTTTTAAGTACTTAAATTCTTCACTGTCTTCAGGGAATTTATAGAAAGGTAAGTCAGCAATTTCGTCATCGCTGATTGGCATATTAAAACGATCACGGTAATGCTTAATTGATTCAACATCCATTTTCTTAACATTGTGCGCAATGTTAAGTGCTTCACCTGATGCACCCAAACCAAAACCTTTAACCGTTTTAGCTAATATTACCGTTGGGCGACCTTTAGTTTCTTGCGCTTTTTTATATGCCGCATAAACTTTAACAGGATCATGACCACCACGGTTTAAGCGATAAATGTCTTCATCAGACATGTTAGCAACTAACGCAGCTGTTTCAGGGTACTTATTGAAGAAGTTTTCGCGCGTGTATTTACCACCTTTCGCTTTACAGTTTTGGTATTCACCATCTACTGTTTCTTCCATCAATTGTAAAAGTTTTCCTGAAGTATCACGCGCAATTAATGCATCCCAGTATGAACCCCAAATAACTTTAACAACTTCCCAGCCAGCGCCACGGAATGTACCTTCAAGTTCTTGAATGATCTTGCCATTACCACGAACTGGGCCGTCTAAACGTTGTAAGTTACAGTTGATAACGAATGTTAAGTTATCTAAACCTTCACGAGACGCTAAGCCAATTGCACCTAATGATTCTGGCTCATCCGTTTCACCGTCACCTAAGTAACAGTAAACACGCTGTGCTGAACAGTCTTTAATACCACGATCAGTTAAGTATTTAAGGAAACGCGCAGTATAAATTGCTTGTAATGGACCTAAGCCCATAGAAACCGTTGGGAACTGCCAAAAATCTTTCATCAAATGCGGATGTGGGTAAGACGATAAACCTTCACCATCACACTCTTGGCGGAAGTTATCCATTTGCGATTCAGTTAAACGGCCTTCCATAAAGGCACGAGCATAAATACCTGGAGCAATGTGACCTTGTGAGAAAATAAAGTCACCGCCATCTTTTTCAGACGCAGCTCTAAAGAAGTGGTTAAAGCCAACATCGTATAACATTGCTGATGAAGCAAAACTACCGATATGACCACCTAGTTCTAAATCTTTTTTCGACGCGCGAAGTACTAAAACTAGTGCATTCCAACGAATAGCAGCACGAATACGTGCTTCAATGGTCTGGTCAGCAGGCATGTGAGGCTCTTGCCCTGGAGGAATAGTATTTACATAAGCAGTTTTTGCATCGAACGGTAAATGCGTACCGCTACGACGAGCGCGGTCAATTAGTTTTTCTAAAATGAAATGTGCGCGATCTGGACCTTCATTTTCTAAAATAGAATCCATAGATTCTAACCACTCTTGGGTTTCCAATGAATCCAAATCGATCTTCGGGAGCTCAGACATAATTACATAGTCTCCAATAATTAGTAGTATAAAGTTAAATTTATGTGTTTAAAGATAGCCGCTTTTTTGCAGATATCCTTAACTCGCTTTAAATGTTAAAAATAATCTAAAATTCTGTTCTTTTCATTCGGCGCATAGAGCGTTCCATGCGACTATTCTCTTGCGACATTTTTAATAGCACTTCTTCAATAAAGGCTAAATGTCGGTGACTGGCTCCCCAAGCTATTTGAGGCTTACCACTGATTATCGCACTCATTAAACGTGTACGATAATCAGATATTTGTTTAAACACATCTGGGCGCTTTGCTAATATTGTTAAGTTTTGCTCAATATTATCAATGATCAACGGCGCCATACTGTGTGCTAAATGCAAAATAATTGCATTGTGGCTTGCGGCACATATCGCTAAGTAAAACTCAAATACTGCTTGTGCTTCCACACGATAATTATCTTCTAATTGCGCATTGCCGATATTGTCATGCTTGTTTTGAATTTCATCAAAGTCGGCTTGTGTACCCCGCATAGCAGCATAATAAGCTGACATGCCTTCAATGCCATGACGAAACTCTAGCAAATCAAATTGTGATTCATTGTTATTAGCCATCAAGTCAAATAGAGGATCTGACAAGCCACCTAATATTTGGTCATTAACATAAGTACCACCACCTTGACGCCGCGTCACTAAACGTTTTGCTTCTAATGCTTGAATAGCCTCACGAAGCGATGGACGAGAAACATCAAATTGTTTCGCCAGCTCTCTTTCCGCTGGCAATTTTTGCCCTGGTTTCAGGCTTCCTTCCAGAATCATTGTCTCAAGCTGCGACTGAATAACATCAGACAACTTTGCTTGCTTTACCGGTTTTTTAATACTCGGAATAGACATTTAAAACCCTTTAATATTCAAATATTTTGTATCTAAATTCAGAAAACCTTACCGTATATAAAACTGGTAAATTGGTAAGACCAATTGAATTTTCGAGTCATAATGTACCAAATAGCGCAGCAGTTGTAAACTACAGCTTAATTTATGAACGAAAATATGAAGGGTAAGTTCATTAATCTGGCTTAAGTTTTACTGAATGAATATAGTGTATTAAACAAAAGTAAGGTGAATTGAATGGAGATAATTAAGGGTAAGCTTAAGTGATATAAATTTGAGCCCTACATTTTAAGTAGTGCAATAGTCACAGATGTGCCAATGGTATTTCAATATGAACTCGCAGCCTTTTTGTTCTGAAGTATAGAATAAAAGGCAACAAGTAGATTTACTTAGTAAGTAAAGCACAAGAATATCAGCACTCTTTTGCTCTTCCAAAATTTTACTAGGTGATAATGCCCGTTAAAATTAATACTGATATAACAGCTAAAAATAGCAGTAAGGTGCGCTTAGCAAGCTTAACCAGTAAACACGGCTCTAAAGTACAATCATCAGTATCTACCATCAAATCTTCCGACTTTTCTGCAACAGATATTAGAACCTTGCTAGGAGCCTTTTCAAACTCGAATAAGTTTTCTAACCAAACCGGCATAGCTTTAGAGAAATGCCCAACAAACATATAACCAAACGCAACAAGCCTGACCGGTAACCAGTCAACCCAAAACAATAGTTGTTGTGTCGCCTCGCAGCCGTCGCTGGTACTTTTAATATGTTCTTCACCGTTATCAGCTTCTTCATCAATGGTAGTAGTATCTTTATTATTCGCACACTCATTTACTGTGGTAAGTAAACGGTAAAACAAAGCTCCTGCCGCACCAAATAGAACAAAAAACAGCATAACCGCAATGAAATATCGGTAGTTTAACCACACTAAAGTTTGTCCAAAGCCCATATTTGCAATATTTTTATCTTGCTGAAGTTGCATATGGTGTAATTCACAGCTAGTCAACTCACCTTTAAACGCAGAGACTAAATAACTTTTATAAGCATCTCGCGTTTTCATACAGCCAAAACAAACTATCAAAATCAAGGTCGATGCTATTAAGTGTAATAAGGCATTATCTACTTGAGACAATAAAAAATAACAGCCAAACACTGGAATAAAAATAACCGCATAGCTCAGGGCAACAGATTGACGAAAATCAGCTAAAAATTTAGTTTGCTTAATCGCAGAAATATAACGTCGGTGAAAAGTATTGAACTGCCAAGTACTTGACGACAAGTAACGCTCTGCAATTAATGCAATCAATAAACTAATTAAGCTCATATTTAATAATCCACTTTAATAAAATAAAACCTTGCTGATAGGCTATTCAGCAAGAAGTTCGCGATACAAATCCCAATCAAATGCAGCACCTGGATCCGTTTTACGCACAGGTGCAATATCACAGTGCCCGACAATGTTATCTTCTAGTTCGGGGTAAACGCCAATTAAGGTATGGCTCAAGCGACTAAGCTGCTGATATTGTTCTATAGTATATGGAATATCATCGGTTCCTTCCAGTTCTATCCCGATAGAGAAATCATTACATTTTTCTCGCCCTTGATAATTTGATACTCCGGCATGCCAAGCTTTGTCATTAAAAGACACATATTGCACAATATTGCCATTACGCTGAATAAGGCAATGAGCAGAAACTCGTACCTTATATATATTTTCAAAATAGGGGTCGACTGTCGGGTCTAAATTACCAAGAAAAAAATCAGTAATATAGCCACCACCAAATTTTCCTGGCGGTAACGAAATATTATGCACAACCAGCAAGCTAACCGCTTCATTTTCATCTCGAGGCTCAAAGTGGCTAGACTTTTGAATTTCAGCATTGTTTAACCAACCATTAATTATGGCAGATTTTGGCTTGTCTTTTAGTTCACTTGACGTATTTGACATACAATAATTCATACTTTGTTTATCCTTGCACTATTACATAGTAAAGTTATCAACAGAACAAGAGAGTAACCTAAGATCTGGAGTCCTATGAGTGAGAATGATGTTACAACAAGTTTTGGCAAAGGCTTTGTATGGATAGCTTGGGTTATCGGTCTGGCGTTGTTAGTTTTTGTTTTTCAAGATTTATTAGACGATCAATACAACCCAAATCAAGATCCGAAACTTTCATTGCAAAGCAATGGTCAAGCACAAGTTACTTTGCAACAAAATCGCCAAGGGCATTATTTAACCAATGGTGCAATTAATGGTGAAAAGGTAACGTTTTTACTGGATACAGGCGCAACGCAAGTGTCCATTCCTGCGCATATTGCAGAAAAATTATCACTGCAAGCTGGCGGCAAAAGCCGTGTACAAACAGCAAACGGCAGCATCACAGTTTATCAAACACAAATAAATGAATTACGCATTGGCAATATCTACCTGTATAATGTCGCGGCACATATCAATCCGAGTATGAACGCAAATGAAATTCTATTGGGCATGAGCGCCTTAAAAAGAGTAGAATTTCGCCAAACAGGCAAACAACTTATTTTACGAGAGCAACTTTAGATGTTACCAGTATCATTAATAAACGACATTACCAAAACCGTGACATGGGCATTATGCGAAGACTTAGGTGTTAATACCTATGATGAACTTGCTAGTAGTAGCGATATTACCGCAGAATTAATACCTGTAGAGAATATCGCCGTTGCTAATATTATTAGCCGTGATGAATGTGTAATTTGTGGTATCGCTTGGGTAAATGAAGTTTTTAAGCAGCTAGATACAATTTACAACACTAAAACCGCCATCACTTGGTTTGTTAACGACGGTCAAAGTGTAAAAGCTAATACAACGTTATTTGAATTATCTGGCAATGCTAGGATTTTATTAACAGGCGAACGTACAGCACTAAATTTCTTACAAAGTCTTTCTGGCACTGCAACCGTAACTAGCACTTATGTTAAGCATCTTGAAGGTACAACAACTAAGTTACTTGATACCAGAAAAACACTTCCAGGCTTACGCAGCGCGCAAAAATACGCAGTTACTTGTGGTGGTGGCGTTAATCACAGAATTGGCTTATTTGACGCCTTTTTAATTAAAGAAAATCATATTGCGGCCTGTGGCGGTATTGAAAAAGCTATTAATACTGCACGTATTAACCATAGCGATAAAACTGTAGAAGTTGAAGTCGAGAATATCGAAGAGCTAACCCAAGCATTAAACGCTGGTAGTGATATTATAATGTTAGACAACTTTACTACTGAAATGATCGAAAAGGCGGTAAAACTAACTGCTGAAATATCTAACGGTAAAACTAAGTTGGAAGTTTCTGGCAATATGACACTAGAAACGTTGAGAGATTATGCAAAATCAGGTGTTGATTTTATCTCTGTTGGCGCATTAACTAAACATGTAAACGCCGTAGATTTGTCTATGCGCTTTGTCTAGTTAACAGATAAAAATTAGTTATAGGCTGAAACTTCGCTCTTTTTTGGAGCATTATATTCACACAATTCAATACCTAGTTCCTCTTTTTTAACAATAAAACTTAAAACACTCAGTAAGCTGAGTGTTTTTTAATCGCCAAATACAAATTCTCTTGCTAGACTATTTTTGTGGAATAGTACAAAAAATTACAATTTCAAAAGAATAATGACAAAAAACTAAAAAAAATCGACACAATGTTTTACATTTACTCATTTTTGTCGCAGTATATTTTTAGCCCTCGAAATTAAAGTATGGATTAACTTATTATGAAAAAAATTAACACTATGAACAAAGCAAAAGGTTTCACCCTTATTGAATTAATGATCGTTGTTGCGATTATCGGTATTTTGGCAGCGGTTGCATTGCCTGCTTATAAAACATATTCAGATAGAGCTGCATTTGCTGAAGTTGTTTTAGCAGCTACGCCAGCTAAAACAGCTGTTGATTTATGTGTACAAACATTAGTTGGAGCAACGAACTGTGGTGCAATTGATGACGGAAATGATGATCCTGCAGCAGAAAACACCAACGGTTGGTCTGATGCCGGTTTAGTTACTTCTGTCGTTATCAGTGGTGCTGATAATGATAATTTATTAGTTACTGTTACTTCAACTTACACGGATGATGACGGTGATGCAGTAACATTTACACTTGCAGGAGATGATACTGCTAGTGGTTCAGTTACATGGACAAGAGGCGGTACCTGTTTAGCGGTAGGCCTTTGTTAATAAATAGCTAAAATCAATAAAGCTCCGAGAGGAGCTTTTTTTATACGTCTAATTGCACAATCTTTTGTTTTTAGCATTAAAAGTGCGTTACACTCTAACTATAGGTAATCACTGAATTTTGTTATAAAGCCATGAAAGGACTTCACAAACAATCTAGCCTGCTATCTGCTTTAACTAAACACAATATCGTTGCTAGAGATATTGTTGATAAGATTAGTGCAGATTTTATTCAACAAAAAAAACCTTTCATCCGTTTCTTGGTTGAAGATAAAAGCATTAATCCTGAAAAAATTGCCACAACATTATCACATAGCTTTGGCTATCCACTTATTGACTTGGCTAATTTTGATACCTCATTAGTTCCAGAAGGCATACGTAATGAAAAACTGGTACGTAAGCATAATGCGTTACCATTATTTTTACGTGGCAAAGTACTCTTTGTTGCCATGTCTGATCCGACAAATTTAGATGCCCTCGAAGAAATTCAATTCAATACAGGTTTTTCAACTGAGTTAGTACTAGCAAATGAGAAGTCTTTAGCTGCATGTATTGAAAAAATATTAGAAGAAGATAGCGACGCTCTTGATATTTCTGATATGGACGCCGAAGAGTTGGCTGGTATTGATGTACAAGAAGATCGTCAAGAAGAAGACAATACATCCGGTGGTGAGAAAGAAGATGCACCTATTGTCGTTTATATTAATAAAATTCTTCTTGATGCTATTCGTAAAGGCGCCTCTGATTTACATTTTGAACCTTATGAAAAGTCTTACAGAATTCGCTTTCGTATTGACGGTATTTTAACTGAGGTTGCAAGACCTCCTGTTTCATTATCCTCAAGAATGGCCGCACGTTTAAAAGTTATGTCAAAACTAGATATCGCAGAACGTCGAGTACCACAAGATGGTAGAATAAAACTTGCCTTATCAAAGAAAAAATCGATAGATTTTCGGGTTAGTACTTTACCTACTATGTGGGGCGAAAAAATCGTAATGCGTATTCTTGATTCCTCTAGCGCTATGCTAGGTATCGATATGCTAGGTTATGCGCCAGCACAAAAACAAATATACATGGATGCCTTAGCACAACCTCAAGGCATGATTTTGGTTACCGGGCCTACAGGATCAGGAAAAACAGTATCACTCTATACTGGATTGAATATCTTAAATACCGACGAGCGAAATATATCCACAGCAGAAGATCCGGTAGAAATAAACCTTGAAGGTATCAATCAAGTTCAAATTAATACTAAAGCTGGGTTGACATTTCCGAGTGCGCTACGCTCCTTTTTACGTCAAGATCCCGACATTGTGATGGTTGGTGAGATTCGAGATTTAGAAACAGCAGAAATTGCCATTAAAGCCGCACAAACCGGTCATTTGGTGCTTTCTACATTACATACCAACTCTGCGGCAGAAACACTAACGCGTTTATTAAATATGGGGGTTCCTTCCTATAACGTTGCAAGCTCAGTTAGTATTATTATTGCCCAACGTTTAGCTCGTCGACTTTGCATCCAGTGTAAAACTGAAGAAAAGATTCCGAACAATGAATTGCTTGAGCAAGGATTTCTCTCCGAGCAACTTAAAGATATAACCTTATATAAGCCTGTTGGTTGTGATTTATGTACCGGCGGTTACAAAGGCCGAGTCGGTATATATGAAGTCATAAAAATTAGTGAAACTACAGCCAATTTAATTATGACAGGTTCTAATTCATTGGATATTGCAGCACAGTGTCAACGTGAAGGTTACAACAATTTGCGTCAATCTGGTTTAGAGAAAGCAGCTTTGGGTGTGACAAGTTTAGAAGAAATTAACCGAGTAACCAATGCTTGATAAGGTCGCATATTAATGACAAGGCTCTACAATATTGCCAAGTTCAAACAATAAAGATAAGCTAGTATTTCAGAGGCATAGATCAGCAAAGCCTTTCTTGTTAATAATACCGATAATAATAAACCGACAATAAATTTAGGTTAAATGAATGGCTGTATCATCAAAAGGTAAAAGTAATACTAGCAAAGTCAAAGCTCTTGACGTTTATCAATGGCGAGGATTAAACCGTAAAGGTAAAAAAGTTAGTGGTGAACTCAGTGCAACAAATATGCTTGAGTTGAAAGCCCAATTACGTAAGCAAGGTATTACTCCAGGCAGAATTAGCAAAAAGTCTAAACCGTTATTTGGTATCGGCGGTGACAAAAAAATCCTTCCTGTTGATATTGCCGTTGTAACACGCCAAATAGCCACTATGCTAGGTGCAGGCGTACCATTAGTGCAAACAATTGAAATGATAGGTAACGGTCACAATAATGGCAATATGCAAAAGTTATTGGGCGCTATTAGCAACAAATTACAATCAGGCGTGCCTCTTTCTGATTGTTTACGTGATCACCCTCTTTACTTTGATGATTTGTATTGTGATTTAGTCAACTCCGGCGAACAATCAGGCGCCTTGGAAACTATTTACGACCGTGTTGCCACCTATAAAGAAAAAGCAGAGGCATTAAAAGCAAAAATTAAAAAAGCGATGACTTACCCTATTTCAGTATTAGTTATCGCTTTTATCGTAACTGCCATACTATTAATTTTTGTGGTACCTGTTTTTCAAGAAATATTTGCAAGTTTTGGCGCTGAATTACCAGCCTTTACGCAATTAGTCATAGCTATATCAGAATTTATGCAAGCATATTGGT
>Ga0209707_1000397_pt1 | contig 26524 bp, 22 predicted proteins | sample EN4Hudsemesocosm_FD_184630 | JGI IMG/M metagenome (GOLD analysis project Ga0209707, IMG submission 184630) | Methane-oxidizing microbial communities from mesocosms in the Hudson Canyon - EN4B Hudson Canyon (SPAdes) (version 2) | ecosystem: Environmental > Aquatic > Marine > Cold seeps | place... | reverse complement strand
CGGGTGTATTTTGGAGCTGGCTGTTGCCATTTTTCCAAACGTTGAGCAATTACTGAATCATCCAAATGTAATGTTAGCTCTTTAGTTTCGGCATCAATAGTGATTTTGTCACCGTTTTCAACAATAGCTAAGGCACCGCCTACATGTGCTTCAGGTGTAATATGTCCAACAACAAAGCCATGTGTGCCACCTGAAAAGCGTCCGTCTGTAATTAGAGCAACATCTTGTCCTAAGCCTTTACCCATTACTGCAGAGGTTGGAGAGAGCATTTCTCGCATGCCTGGTCCGCCTCTAGGTCCTTCGTAACGAATAACAATCACGTCACCTTTTACAATGTCGCCATTAAGGATGCTTTGTAATGCTTCTTCTTCTGCTTCAAATACTTTGGCTGAACCCGTGAATACCAAGCCTTCTTTACCTGTGATTTTTGCAACTGAGCCTTCCGTTGCAAGGTTGCCGTATAGAATAGATAAGTGGCTATCTTTTTTGATAGGATTATCTAGAGATCTAATCATATCTTGACCAGCAGGATAAGGTTTAACATCAGCTAAGTTTTCTGCCAATGTGTTACCTGTTACTGTTAAGCAATCACCATGTAATAAACCTTGGTCTAGCAAAATTTTCATTAATGGTTGAATACCACCAATTTCAATTAGCTCAGCCATTTGGTAGCGACCACTTGGTTTTAAGTCAGCTAGCATAGGTACATTTGCACCAATGCGAGTAAAATCGTCAAGTGTAATATCTACTTTAGCTGCATTTGCCATTGCGATCATATGTAATACAGCATTAGTAGAGCCACCTAAAGCAATAATGATTGTGATAGCATTTTCAAATGCTTCTTTAGTCATAATATCGCTAGGTTTGATGTCATTTTTTAATAACTCAAGAACCGCCGCGCCTGCACGTTCACAATCAATACGCTTGTCTTCAGAAACAGCTGCTTGAGCAGAGCTGTTTGGTAAGCTCATACCTAATGCTTCAATTGCAGATGCCATGGTATTAGCCGTGTACATACCACCACAAGAACCAGCACCAGGAATTGCTTTTTCTTCAATTGCAGCTAATTCCGCGTCATCAATTTTATTGTTTGCTCTAGCACCAACGGCTTCAAAAACTGAAACCACATCGAGTTTTTTCTCTTTATGGCAACCAGGTAAAATCGTTCCACCATAAACAAAGATAGCAGGGCGATTTAAGCGTGACAGTGCAATCATGCAACCAGGCATGTTTTTATCACAGCCACCGATAGCAACAACACCATCAAAACCTTGGCAGCCCACAACCGTTTCAATAGAATCAGCAATAACTTCGCGTGATACTAAAGAGTATTTCATACCCTCAGTACCCATTGATATTCCATCAGAAATGGTAATCGTATTAAAAATCACGGCTTTACCATTTGCATCATCAACACCTTTAGCTGCATCATCAGCTAAATTATTAATATGCATATTACAAGGAGTTACCATGCTCCAAGTAGATGCAATACCAATTTGGGGTTTTTTGAAATCTTCATTTTTAAAACCAACAGCATGTAGCATTGCACGACTAGGTGCACGCTCCATACCGTCAACAACTAAAGATGAAAAGCTACGAGTGTTATTATCACCTGAATTTGCCATGTGAAATTTTCCTAAATATATATGTTTTAAAAAGGCGGGGATAAATTAGCGCTTGCTCTTTTAGCCTTTAGCCTTGTGTCTTTCGTCTGCTGTTAAAAAGTATCCCAATTACTTGTTTTACGGCGCCAGCTTAATTTGGGCAGAATAAAGCCTAGAATGACGCCAAATAAAGATAAAATTCCACCATATAAAAACCAGTCTTGGTTGGCACTATCTTTAAGCATTTGGTTCTCGTGAGAGACTTCTTTTAATTCATTGCTTAATGAAATAATCTTTTTTCTAGATTGATCTCTATCGTGCTTTAATTGCACTGCGTTTGCAGCTGTTTGACGTAAATCATTTAGCTCGTTACTTAACTGGTCACGTTCTTCTGATAGTGACTGGTTAGAGCTTAAAGTTTCGTTATTATTGCCCTTTAATTGGTCTAACTGCTGTTTTGTTAGTTCAAATTCTTGCTGTAAAGTTTCTAGTTTTTTATTGGCTTTGTTTAAATACCAGCGACTAATAGGTGTTTTGAGTGTGTGTCTGGTTAAGATATAGCCTTCAACACCACTATTAGTACGTACTTTGCTGTAATGAGTGTTATTGTTTTCACTAATTACTGTTAGTGCCGTACCACTTGGAACCATTTTTAGAATCTTACTGCGGTTACTTTCACTGCTTCTAAGCGTATATTTCATACTATCAGTTACATACACAGTTTTAGCATGAAGAGATGAACTCATGCATATAAATGCAATTAAGCTAATTAATATTTTATTCACGGTTAAGTCTTTCATAATGTTAAAAGTCAGGGGCTGTAAAATTAGCGAGCGAGCAAAAGTTCTAATAATGCCTTTTGAGCATGTAAACGATTTTCTGCTGCATCAAAAACGATACTTTGTGAGCCATCAATAACCTCAGCAGTCACTTCTTCTCCACGATGAGCAGGTAAGCAGTGCATAAATAAAGCATTGCTATTTGCTATGTCCATGGTTGTTGAGTTTACTTGAAAGTCTTTGAAAGCAATTTCTCGTTTCTTTTGTTCTTCTTCTTGTCCCATGCTTGCCCAAACATCAGTAACGATTAAATCTGAGTTTTTGCAGGCTTGTTCTGTATTGTTATAAATAGCAATGCGATTGCCTGCAGCGGCAACGATGTCATTGTCAGGTTCGTAACCAGCAGGGCAAGCAATATTTAATTTAAAGTCGAGTACACGGGCTGCATTAATATATGAGTGGCACATATTATTACCGTCTCCCACCCATGTTACTGTTTTTCCTGAGATATCACCTTGATGTTCAAAGTAAGCCTGCATATCAGCAAGTAACTGACAGGGGTGTAATAACTCAGTTAGCCCATTAATGACAGGAACACTGGAATATTTGGCAAAGGTAGTCACTGTTTCGTGAGAAAAGGTGCGCAACATAATGCCATCAACCATGCTGGAAATTACTTTAGCACTATCCTCTAAAGGTTCGCCTCGACCTAGTTGTGTATCTCTGGGAGACAAAAATAAGGCGCTGCCACCAAAATGAGTCATCCCCGTTTCAAAGGAAATCCTAGTACGAGTTGAAGATTTTTCAAAAATCATCGCCAATACTTGTCCCTTTAATGGTTGAAAGTTTGGGTCTCTATTGGTTTTAAGTTCTGTTGCTCTACTAATTAATGTGCGAAATTCATCTTTAGATAAATCAAGTAAGCTAATAAAATGTTTGGGTTGCATCATTTTTTACAGCGTGTTGTGAATTCTTCAATGAGTTGTGACAAAGTTTCTGCCAGCAATTCAATTTGTTCTGAATTGATGATTAGGGGCGGAAGTAAACGTATTGTTTTATCCGCAGTTACATTGATTAGTAAACCATTTTCTTGTGCTATTTTTACCAACTCTGCACAAGGTGTATCAAGGTCAATACCAATCATTAAACCTTTATTTCTAATGTTAGAAACAGAAGGGTTGTGTTTTAGTTTTTTGATAAAACTATTAACTAGTTGGGAGCCTTTAGGCTCTACCTGTTCAATAATGTTTTCTTTATCAAGCGTATTTAATACAGCAAGAGCAGCGCTACAAGCTAAGGGGTTGCCACCAAAAGTTGAACCGTGTTTCCCTGCTGTTAATAATTTGGCTGCTTTACCTTGAGCAAGGCAAGCACCAATTGGAACACCATTGCCTAAAGCTTTTGCAACAGTACATACATCAGGTACGATAGAATTATGTTGGTAAGCTAGAAATTGACCTGTACGACCAATACCTGTTTGGATTTCATCTAGCATCATTAATAACTGGTTTTGGTCACACAGATCACGCACTTGATTTAGATAATCAGTCGTCGGGATGTGTACACCACCTTCACCTTGTACTGGCTCTACTAGAATGGCAACAATATTGTTGTTTTCGGCTATTGCAGATTTTATAGCATTAATATCGTTGTAAGGAACATGTATAAAACCGTCAACAAGTGGTGAGAAACCCTCTTGAACTTTTGGGTTTCCAGTAGCGCTTAATGTTGCAAGCGTTCGACCATGGAAACTTTTCTCCATAGTGATTATGCATGGTTTATCAATACCTTGTTGATGTCCATATAAACGAGCAATTTTAATAGCTGCTTCGTTTGCTTCTGCGCCTGAATTGCAGAAAAAAACATTATCCATTCCACTTTTATTAATTAATTGATCTGCCAAGTCTTCTTGAGAAGCTATGCCATATAAATTTGAGGTGTGGAGTAGTTTTTCGCTTTGAGCGCAAATAGCTTTGTGGATTGCAGGATGGGCATGTCCTAAATTACAGACAGCAATACCTGATAAAGCATCAAGATAGCGTTTATTTGATTGATCCCATAGCCAAACACCTTCCCCTCGGTCAAAGGTTATCGGTAAACGTCCATAGGTTGGCATAATATGACTTGTCATTCTATTTTATCTGTTGTTGGCTAGAAAAAATTCGTAGAAAAACAGACCATTATATCTGCTAGAAAAAAACAGGCAAGTGTGTTTTTATGGAAAATAATTTTATAAAGGTTTTTATCCTAGATAAAACTTGATAAAATTACTAGGTTTTTAATATTAATTGAGTAATAAGTGATGGATGTAATAGAAAGAATTAAAGATCAACTTGGTAGCCACGCCATTGTTTTGTATATGAAGGGATCTCCTGACTTTCCACAATGCGGGTTTTCAGCGCAGACTGTTCAAGTAATCAAGGAATGCGGTGTTCAGTTTATGTATATCAATATCTTTGAAGATCTTGAAGTTAGAGAAGCACTTAAAGAATATTCAAATTGGCCAACTTATCCACAATTGTATGTTAAAGGTGAGTTAGTCGGTGGATGTGACATTATTATGGATCTTCACAGTAAAGGTGAGCTGCAAGAAATGTTGGAAAAAGCAGCTTAATACCTTAGCTGACAAAAGAAACAAGGTTAAAGTAGTAAAATATTTTAACCTTGCCATTTTAAGGATTATGTTTGATTTTCTTCCAACTCTTTCCAGCGATTGACAATCATACAAAAGATTTTTGCCGTTTGTTCTGCATCGTAAAGAGCTGAGTGTGCTTTTTCATTATCCCACTCTAGTTCTGCTGCTTTAGCGATTTTGGCGAGAACTGTCTGGCCATAGGCTAATCCCCCAAGAGTTGCAGTATCAAAAGTACTAAATGGGTGAAACGGGCTGCGCTTGTATTTTGTTCTTTCAATGGCGGCATTGAGAAAGTTAATATCAAACGCCGGATTATGCCCAACTAGAATTGCACGGGTACATTCATTTCTTTTTACAGCGGTTTTGATGGGCTTAAACAATTTGTTTAAAGCTTCTCTTTCATCAATAGACATGCGAAATGGATGGTAGGGATCAATGCCAGTAAATTTTAATGCGGCCTCATCTAACTCTGCACCATTAAAAGGGATTATATTACAGGCGTGCGATTCAGTTATTTGTAGCAAACCTTGGTCATCAGGTTCAACAATAACAGCAGCTATTTCCAGTAATGGGTTTTTTTTAGCATTAAATCCAGCTGTTTCTATGTCAATAATAACAGGAAGATATCCTCTAAAGCGGTTTCCTAAAGGGTTTGGGGTTGTATCCATTTATATGTGGTTTAATAAAAAAATAAAGTTGTGCTAGGTTTGTGGACGTAAATTTAATATCATCCTACCATTAGAATTGGCTTAAGGAGTATTTTCTGGCTGTCAAATTCACTTTATTATGAATTAAAATGTTTATTTTAAGTAAAATATTTATTATTTAGTTATAGGAAAAGGTATGCAAAATATGAAATCTAAATTTTTAACAGGACTTGTTTTATTAGTAACGCTAAGTGGTTGCGCTACAACAACACCTGTAATTGATGAAAGAGATCCTTGGGAAGGATGGAATAGAAAGGTTCATTCAATGAATGAGAGTCTAGATGATTATGCTATGAAACCTGTTGCCAAGGCTTATCGTTGGGTTACCCCTGGATTTGTTGATCAAGCAATTACTAATGTTTTTAGTAATATTGATGACATTGGCGTAACCATCAATGATGTTTTACAAGGAAAGTTCTCTCAATCTGGATTAGATTTTTCACGTTTTATTGTTAACACAACAGCCGGTGTTGCAGGACTGGTCGATGTAGCATCAATGATTGACTTAGAAAAACACGATGAAGATTTTGATCAAACATTAGGTTATTGGGGTGTTCCTTCAGGGCCATACATCGTTTTACCTTTCTTAGGTTCAAGTTCAGCACGTGGTGTATTTGGCTTGTTGGGTGATGCTGCAATGGATCCAACATCATATTTTACATTCTATATACCTGGAAGCACTTTCTATATAACGGCAAGTACTAATGCTGTGAAATATACAGATATTAGAGCTGATCTATTAGGAAGTGAAGCAACAGCTGAAGAAGCTTCTGTTTTTGGTGAATATGAGTTCTATAGAAACTCTTATATTTCGAAAAGAAAATTTTTGGTTACTGATGGTGCTGAAGGTGAGGCAGAAGACTTGCTTCTAAACGACGATTAATAATTAAAGTAATTAGAAAAGGTTATTAAGGATTAGCTTTAATAACCTTTTTGATAGTTGATGAAAATCAAAAACCTATACTAAATTAAAAGACATTGTAAATAAATGGGAATACAGGAAAATTACGAACAATTACCTTTAAAGGATTTTACTGAAAAAGCATATTTGGATTATTCCATGTATGTTATTTTGGATAGGGCATTGCCTCATATTGGAGATGGTTTAAAACCAGTGCAGAGACGTATTGTTTATGCGATGTCTGAGTTAGGTCTAAACGCACTTGCCAAGTATAAAAAATCGGCAAGAACAGTGGGTGATGTATTAGGTAAATATCATCCACATGGTGATTCAGCTTGTTATGAAGCCATGGTGTTAATGGCTCAAGATTTTTCTTATCGTTATCCTTTGGTTGATGGGCAGGGTAACTGGGGTTCACCTGATGACCCTAAATCATTTGCGGCGATGCGGTACACAGAATCACGATTAACTGCTTATGCTCAAACTCTATTAAGTGAGTTAGGACAAGGAACTGTTGATTGGGTTGATAATTTTGATGGCACAATGAAAGAGCCTGTTTTGCTTCCAGCAAGACTACCTAATGTGTTATTAAATGGAACTATGGGGATTGCCGTTGGTATGGCAACAGATATTCCTCCTCATAATTTACGTGAAGTCGTTGCTGCTTGTATTCAGCTTTTAGATGAGCCAGATACAAGTATTGATACTTTAATGTCTTTTGTAAAAGGCCCTGATTATCCAACAAATGCTGAAATAATCAGTTCAGCAGTAGATATAAGTAAAATATATACAACAGGGCATGGGTCAATAAAAATGCGTGCGCAATATGAGATGGAAGACCATCATGTTGTGATTACGGCATTACCTCATCAAGTATCTGGTGCTAAGTTATTAGAGCAGATTGCGGCACAAATGATAGCTAAAAAGTTACCGATGATTGATGATTTGAGAGATGAATCTGATCATGAGAACCCAACACGTTTAGTTATTGTTCCTAAATCAAAAAGAATTGATATAGAGTCAGTTATGTCGCATTTATTTGCGACAACAGATCTGGAAAAAAATTATCGCGTTAATATGAATATGATTGGCTTAAATGGTAAGCCAGTTGTTAAAAATTTACGTGATATTTTAGTTGAATGGTTAAGCTTTAGAACAGAAACAGTACGTAGACGGTTGCAGTATAGACTTGATAAAGTGCTTGCTAGATTGCATATTTTAGATGCTTTATTAATAGCCTATTTAAATATTGATGAAGTGATTGCTATTATTCGTGAATATGACAAACCAAAGCCTGTATTAATGGAGCGGTTTGGGCTAACGGATATACAAGCTGAGGCAGTATTAGAATTAAAACTAAGGCATCTTGCTAAACTTGAAGAAATGAAAATCAAGGGTGAGCAAGATGAGTTAGAAAAAGAGCGTCAAGCGCTGGAAAAAACTTTAGGTTCAAAACGATTATTAAATCGTTTGATTAAAACAGAATTAGAGAGGGATGCTGAGAAATATGGTGATGATAGACGATCACCTATTGTTTCAAGAAAAGCATCGCAAATTTTAGATACCACTGCTTTGATTACAAACGAACCTTTAACTATTGTATTGTCGCAAAAAGGTTGGGTTAGAGCTGCAAAAGGCCATGAAATTGATGTACATAGTTTAAATTATCGCTCAGGTGATAAGTATCTAGACTCTACTAAAGGGCGATCAACACAACCAGTCTACGTATTGGATTCAAAGGGGCGTGTTTATACTGTCTCAACGCACGATCTTCCTTCTGCACGTAGTCAAGGTGAGCCATTAACGGGTCGATTAAAACCCCCAACAGGTTCTTTATTTACTAATTTATTTTCAGGTCAAGCTGATGACTGGTTTGTGATGGTTAGTAATGCTGGGTATGGATTTAGAGTACAGTTAAAAGACTTACAAACAAAGAATAAAGCAGGTAAGGCTGTTATTACTTTACCCGAAGGTGTTAAAGCATTAATCCCTGTTTCAGTTTCTAATGATTCAGATTTAATTGCAGTGGTTACTTTACAAGGTCGATTGCTGATTTTCCCTGTGCAAGAGTTACCTGCCTTATCAAAAGGAAAAGGAATCAAGTTAATTCAAATTCCACCAAAAGATTATAACTCTGGGGAAGATGCGGTTATTTCAGTTGCTGTAATTGCTGGAAATGGTGCTTTGAAAGTTTTATCAGGTAAAAGGCATTTAACCATTAAAGGTAATGATATTGAAGCTTATACTGCTAGTCGTGCAAAAAGGGGAGTAGCGCTACCACGTGGTTTTCAACGTGTTGATGGTTTAGAAAGCTAATGATTTAGTTGTAAATATATCTCGTGACAGGCTTGTGTCACGAGATATAGCGTAGATTATAGTGTTTTTAGAATGTTTAACTAACACCCAATAAAGATAAAACCATTTGCTTTGATTGATTTCCTTGCGCAGTAGCAAAAATACTGGCTTTTTCCTGCACCTGAGCTTGTATCATTTTTGAAACTTCTTTAGCAACATCTGCATCTCCAATTCTACTTCTAGACGCTTGCATATTGATTGAATATTCTTCCGCATTTGAAATAGCAGCACTTAATCTATTTTCTACAGCACCAAAGTTAGAGGCTTGTTTAGAGACTGCTTCCAAATCAGCATCAATTTGTTGAATTGCTAATTGTGCAGATTCTGCAGATGATAAATCAATAGCATTACCACCTTGATCAGAACTAACAGAATTTAAACCTTCAAGAGAATTAAGGTTTACAGATATTTGGTTACCATCACCCGCGTCAGCTCCAACTTGAAAAGATATATTTTCTCCTCCTGATGGAAAGATAGACCGACCACCAAATGAAGATGAGCCACTTAAGCGAGTGTTTTCTTGAGATAACTGATTAACCTCTGCTTGAATAGCTCCACGGTCAGTTGTGATTGAATTAGAGGCTTGTACTGCAAGCTCACGCATTCTTTGAAGGTTAGAAGTGACTTCGCCTAACCCTCCTTGAGCTGTTTGTACAAAAGAGATGCCATCATTAGCATTGCGAATTGCCTGGTTTGAGCCATTAATTGCAGCTGTTTGACGCTGAAAAATAGCAGAACCTGCTGCATCATCTTTTGCACTATTAATGCGCAACATTGATGATAATCTTTGTATGGCTTCATTTTGCGATTTCTGAGCATTACCAATGCTTCTTGAGGAAAAGCTATTATTTGAGTTTATTGAAAAGGTCATAAGAAGCTCCTATCTAGCATGTTTAGATAAAGAGTATCATATGCACTTTTATTTTGTAGTGATGAGCATCACGGTGTTAATTTTTTGAATATAAATCAAGTGAAGTGACGCTAAGTTTTTGTATGTATATGGGTTTAATAAAATCAATGTTCTGGTGGTATATGTAATGCTCTGTTACCTAATGCCAGTGCTGCTTCATGTAACGCTTCAGAAATAGATGGATGAGCATGTATTGTTCGGGCTAAATCTTCGGCGCTGGCAGAAAACTCCATTGCCAGTACTGCTTCGGCAATGAGTTCTGAGGCTTGCTCACCAATGATATGTACTCCTAAAATCATATCTGTTTCAGCATGCGTAATGATTTTAACCAATCCTTCTGTTTTACCTGATGCATGTGCGCGAGCAGAAGTGGTAAAAGGAGATATTCCTATTTTATAACTTTCTCCTATTGCTTTTAGAGCTTGTTCAGTTTGTCCTACCCAGGCTATTTCTGGAGAGGTGTAGATTACACTTGGGATAATGTCATAATTGATAGGATTACTTTTTTTAGCAATTAATTCAGCAACAAAAACACCTTCTTCTAGTCCTTTGTGAGCCAGCATTGGGCCTAAAGCCGTTAAGTCCCCAATTGCATATACACCCGGTAAAGTTGTACAACAATTTTCATCAACGTGAACAAAACCATTTTCATCGAGTATTAAATCTACTTCTTCTGTCGCTAAGTTTTCAGTATTTGGCTCTCTACCTGATGCAACAATAAGCTTATCAAGATGAAGTGTATGTGTATCTTCACTGTCTTGATATTCCAGAATTACTTTTTTTGAGCCTTTTTTTGCAGAAATTACTCTGGCACCTAAACGTATATCCAGTCCTTGTTGAGTAAATATTTGTAGTGCTTCGTTAGAAATTTGCTGATCTGTTGTGGTTAAAAATGACTCTTGGGCTTCAAGTAATATGACATCAGAACCTAAGCGGTTCCATATTCCAGCAAGTTCAAGTCCAATAATGCCAGCGCCAATAATACCCAGCCTTTTTGGTGCTGCAGTTAAATTTAAGGCTTGAGTTGAATCTATAATCGATTCATTATCAACAGGCGCGCAGGGTAGTGTCGTGGAATGAGAACCAGCCGCTAAAATAATATGGTCTGCATTTAATGTATATTGTTCTGCATTATTTTTTGTAATGACATCAACCATTCCAGAAGCGAGTAATTTTCCCTGGCCATGAATGCAATCAATTTTATTATGTGTGAAAAGGTTGGTAATTTGATGGTTTAATGAATCGATAATGGTATCTTTTCGATTAATCATTTCAGATAAATCGATTTCTAAATTATCAATTTTAATACCATGGGCTGATATATCATTATTTAATAAATGATATATTTTTGATGACTCCAATAATGCCATTGAGGAAATGCAACCTGCATTGACAAAAGTCCCCCCTGGACTGGCTTGTTTTTTAGCATTACTCCAATTATCAATGCAAGCTGTTTTCAAACCCAGCTGAGCACAACGAATAGCCGCAACATAACCTGCTGGGCCAGCGCCAATAACAATAACGTCGTAAACAGAACCAGAGCTAGGAGTCGTCATAATGGACCTATATATTAAGTAATAGATGCGCTGGAGATTCTAGGCACTCTTTAACAGTAACTAAAAATTGAACAGCTTCTTTACCATCAACTAAACGATGGTCGTAAGATAAAGCTAGGTACATAATAGGGCGAATTACAATTTCCCCATTTTCTACAACAGCGCGTTCTCGAATAGCATGCATACCTAAAATGGCACATTGCGGTGGATTTAAGATAGGTGTTGAAAGCATCGAGCCAAAAATACCACCATTGGTAATGGTAAATGTTCCACCTGTTAAATCTTCATAACTTAATGAACCATCTTTAGCTTTGGTGCCATAGTCAAAAATACTTTTCTCTATACCTGCAAAGTCGAGTTGATCGGCATCTTTAATAACAGGGACAATAAGACCACGGTCTGTCGATACCGCAATTCCCATATCATAATAGCCATGATAGATAATATCATTACCGTCAATTGAAGCATTGATGGCTGGATATTTCTTAAGTGCTTCTATTGATGCTTTAATAAAGAAAGACATAAAACCTAGTTTTATCTCATGCTTTTGTAGAAAACGGTCTTTATACTGGTTTCTTAAATTGATCACACTTTGCATGTTAACTTCGTTAAACGTAGTTAACATAGCTGCATTTTGTTGGGCTTGTAGTAACCTTTCGGCAACTTTTGCACGTAAACGTGTCATCGGCACACGTTGTTCCGGACGAAAGTTTGATGAAACGGCAGGGCCTGAAACAGGAGCGCTTTGTGTTTCTATTTTAACGGTTTCTACTTGAGTGACTTTTACTTCTTGTTTCTGCTGCTTATCAATATATTCTTGAACATCTGCTTTGGTTAAGCGACCTTTTTTTCCTGAACCAAGAATATCATGAGGATTGATATTGTTTTCTTGTAATATGCGTCTTACAGCAGGGCTTAAAGGCATTTCTTCAGTCACTGATTGATCAGGCTCTTCTGCTTCATCAGCATCAGATTCTGTTTGATCTAGCACTTTTATTTCCAATACAGCTAATACATCGCCTGTAACTACAATAGCTCCGTCTTGTTGAAGGACTTTAGTCAGAATGCCAGATTCTGGAGAGGGAACTTCAAGAACAATTTTATCTGTTTCTAAATCAACCAAGTTCTCGTCTTTATTTACAAAGTCACCTGGTTGTTTGTGCCAAGTTGCAAGTGTTGCATCAGACACTGATTCGGGCAGGCTAGGGACCAGAATTTCTACACTCATGTTAAATTTCCTTCGTTGGCATCGTAAAGAGCTGCTTTAATAACAGCTTTTTGTTGTTCAATATGGACGATATAATTACCTACTGCTGGTGCTGCTGAAGCAGCTCTTCCTGCATAAAAGATAGTGATATCTTTATCGATATTATTATAAAAATGATGTTTTGATTGATACCAGGCACCTTGGTTTTTAGGTTCTTCCTGGCACCAGATAATGTGTTCTACCTTTGGATATTTATCAATTTCAAGTTTAAATTGATCATTAGGAAAAGGGTAGAGTTGTTCAATACGAATAATAGCAACATGCTCTAGTCCGTCATTTCTACGAGCTTCTAATAAATCATAGTAAACTTTCCCTGAGCACATAACTAAACGAGTAACTTGTTTAGGGCTAATGTCATCTTGTTCTGAAATGATAGGGAAAAATTCACCATCAGTCAGATCTTCTAAGGATGATACGGCTAATTTGTGTCTTAATAAACTTTTGGGGCTCATTACAATTAAAGGCTTACGATAAGGCCTTAATAATTGACGCCTTAGTAAATGAAATATTTGCGCGGGCGTTGTAGGAATACAAACTTGAATATTGTGATCGGCACAAAGTTGTAAGTAGCGTTCCAGTCGAGCTGATGAATGCTCTGGGCCTTGGCCTTCAAAACCATGTGGCAAGAGCATAACTAAGCCACTTAATCGTCCCCATTTTGTCTCAGCTGAGCTGATAAATTGATCAATAACAACTTGAGCACCATTAGCAAAATCACCAAATTGAGCTTCCCAAATAACTAGTTTTTCAGGTTCAGTGGAGCTATAGCCAAACTCAAAACCTAGTACACCCGCTTCTGAAAGTAAGGAGTCAAATATTTGTGCACGCCCCTGGTCTTCAGACATGTGTTGAACGGGGAAATAGGTGTCGCCGTTTAATTGGTTATGTAAAGCAATATGACGGTGAGAAAAAGTACCTCGACCAATATCTTGACCAATCAGTCTAATGTCGTGACCTTTTATGACTAAGGTGGCGTAAGCTATATTTTCAGCAAACCCCCAATCAATAGGTAATGCTCCAGCAGACATTTTTGCCCTGTTTTCCATTACTTTTACAACTCTGGGGTGTAATTCAAATTCGGTAGGTAACTGTTGAAGTTTATCGTTACATAAACGAAGATCTTCCATCGATACTTTTGTATTTGATGGAGTATCCCATTCTTGATTGTAAAATTTTCCCCATTGATTAGAGTAAGAATAACTTGAATTACTTAATGTAGGGCGAGAAACAGGATTACCTTGATCTAAAAGTTGCTGGTAATCTTTAACCATTTCCGATGCTGTTTGTTCGGTAATCACAGCTTCGTTGATTAGCTTTTGGGCATATAGTTCACGAACAGAAGGTAAGCTACGAATGGTTTTATACATCATCGGTTGTGTTGTAGCTGGTTCGTCTGCTTCATTGTGACCTAAGCGACGATAACAAATAAGATCAATAAATACATCTTTATTAAATTTCATTCGAAAATCTAAGGCTAGCTGTGTAACAAACATAACAGCTTCTGGATCATCACCATTTACATGGAAAACTGGTGCATGAACCATGGTCGCAACATCAGTACAATACTGTGTTGAACGTGCGTCAAAAGGGTTGCTTGTGGTAAAACCAATTTGGTTGTTAATAACAATATGTATGGTTCCGCCAGTAGAAAAGGCGCGAGTCTCAGACATATTAAGTGTTTCCATTACAATGCCTTGGCCTGCAAAAGCAGCATCGCCATGAATTAAAATAGGAATAATGGTGTCAATACTGCCTTTACCTTGACGATCTTGGCGGGCTTTAACAGAACCTTCGACAACAGGATTGATAATTTCAAGATGAGAAGGGTTAAAGGCCAGTGTTAAGTGAACTGGGTCTCCAGGGGTGGTTATATTAGAAGAAAACCCCATATGGTATTTTACATCGCCAGTAATAACACCAGGTGAAGAGGTGTGGGTACCTTCAAATTCACCAAATAATTTTGCAGGGCTTTTACCTAAGATATTAATAAGCACATTTAATCGTCCTCTATGTGCCATTCCAATAACGATTTCTTTAACGTCTATTTGACCCGATTGTTGTACTAATTCATCTAAAACGGGGATTAAACATTCACTGCCTTCTAAAGAAAAACGTTTTTGACCAACGTATTTGCGATGTAAATATTTTTCAATTCCTTCAGCAGCTGTTAATAGCTTTAAAATAGATGATTTTTTTTCTGCTGAGTGTGAAGATAATGTGGGGCGATTACCTTCTAATTGATTTTTAATCCAGCGCTTGGTTTCTGGATCAATAATATGCATATATTCTGTGCCAATACTGCCGCAATAAATCTTTTTAAGCTCAGCAATAATTTTTCTTAACGGCAGTTTATCTACGCCAGTCAGTGACCCGGTATCAAAAATGGTATCCATATCTGGTTCAGACAAACCATAGTAAGCTAATTCTAGGTCGGGAGGTATAGCCGTTTGTTTGCCTAACGGGTTGTTGCTTGCAATTTGATGCCCTCGAACCCTATATTGATTGATTAACCTGGCAACTGAAGATTGCTTCTTGACACTTTCTTCGGTAAAGCCTTGAAGTTTTGCAAGTCTTCCTTGAGTTGAAGTCGCCAGCTTTTGAAACCTGTCTACAATAGGGCTGTGAGCAACTTCATGAGTTGCTTGATCATTTAAGCTATCAAACTTATCCCGCCAGCTTTTTGAAATGGAATCAGGGTTTTCGAGGTATTGTTCATATAAATCTTCAATAAAAACAGCATTACTTCCATAAAGAGCAGATGACTCTTGAAATAGTTTTAGCAGGTTGCTCATGTTGTTCCCGGTATTTCCTTGATGATGGGTAATATACTTCAAACAGAGAATGTATAAGGTATATAGTATGGCTAAAGTGGTATATTAACAAATGAAAAGTATAGTTGAAGTAAAAATACTTGGATTCTGGTTTGCAGAAAGTTAGTAGTGGAAAGTGCCAAATAGGTTTGTACATAACAAAATATATTTATTAAAGAGTAGAGTGATGGAAGATAGTCAGAATAAACTTGTTGTTAAAGTTAAGTACCAAGGTTTAAACAAAGAACAGGGTCAATCAACTGAACCTCAAATGGTGACAGAATGGCATACAGGACGAATAGTAGGCGCTATTATTATATTTCTATTGTTTATAATGTTACCTTTTTATTTGTTTGAGGAGGATGATGATGCTTCTAAGCCAGTTAATGCTATCCCTACAGTCGATAATGAAATATTAGAAAAACAACTACCTAAGAAAATAATAACGTCTGTTGATGTTATTTCTATTCCCTCTGATTCTGCTGTTAAAGAAAATAAAAACAATATTAGTTCTAAGCCGCTAGTTAATATTAAAGAAAATAATATAGAAAAAGAATTAAAAATAGTTCCTGAAATATTATCCAATAAAAATATTGTTAGAGCCGTATTGGCAAAAGGTATTTATGATAAAGAGCCGGTTGGTGATTTAGTGCTACCTCTTGTATTAAACAAGGTTGAAGCCAGTAGAGTTTATTATTTTACGGAAATTATTAATATGAAAGGGCAGTATTTATATCACCAATGGTTAAGGAATGATCAAGAGGTATATAAAAGAAAGATTAGCATACTAGGAAATAGGTGGAGGGCTTCCACAAACAAACTGATAGTTTATTCAAAGGTGGGTAACTGGACTGTTAGACTAGTAAATAAGCAAGGTGTTATTTTAAATGAAATACAATTTGAAGCAATTGAATAGCAATATTAAATATATTTAATATTGGCTGGTGATATAATTTTAATATTATTTTTATTTATTATAAGTTATAGAGGGTAATATGACTGAATATAGCAACCTTTCAGAAAGTGAATTACAAGCGGTTATTGAAAATGCAGAAAATGCATTAAAAGAAAAGAAAACAAAGAAACGCAAGGAAGTGATCGCTCAAATTAAAGAGTTAGCGGCATCAATTGGCGTTAGTGTTTCTATTAATGAGGATTCAGCTGCTGTTGTTAAAGTAGTTAAAAAAGTAGCTGCTAAATACCGTAATCCAGATGATTATTCTCAAACATGGACAGGAAGAGGTGTATCACCAAAATGGATGCAGGCTCTAATTAAAGCTGGCAGAGATAAGTCAGAATTTTTAATATAATTTTTTTAGGCGTTATTAATGACAATTTCCGTAGATATATTAGAAAAAATAGTTCGTGAAGCAGGGTCGGTTGCGATGAGTTATTTTAATAATTTAAATAATGTAGGTGTAGTTAAAAAAAGTCCTAGAGATTTAGTTACTGACGCTGATGTTGCTGTAGAAAAGTTTTTAAAAGAAGCTTTAAATAAAGCATATCCAGAATATGGATTTTGGGGTGAAGAAAGTGGTCAATCGGATAATCAAACTAATCGCTGGATAGTAGATCCCATAGATGGCACACATTCTTTTGCTAAAGGGCAATACTTTTGGTCTATAAGCGTTGCCTTAGAAATTGACGGTGATCTTGTTGCTGGTTCCGTTTTTGCACCTGCTTTAGATGATTTGTATCTTGCGATAAAAGGGCAAGGCGCAACTAAGAATGGTAAAGCTATTTCAGTGTCACCAGAAACAAGTTTGGCTGATTCTATGATTGCTACGGGCTTTGCTTGTTTGCGATCTTATTTGGTTGAAAATAATTTAAAACGCTTTTGTAGAATTGCTGAAAAAACAACAGGGCAACGCAGGTTTGGTTCGGCTGCAATGGATTTATGTTTAGTCGCAGATGGACAGGTGGATGCTTTCTGGGAGCAGGAATTAAATTTATATGATGTTGCTGCAGGTGCTTTAATTGCAAAAGAAGCGGGTGGCACTATTACAGACTTTAAAGGAACTGATGGCGTATTTCCTAAACAAATATTAGCAACAAATGGTGGTATCTTTAAAGAGTTGCTGGAATTGATGTAAAGGATTTGTTTGAAGACGATATTAAATAACAGGGTTATATAAGTTAATAAGCATGTTAAATAAAAAAAGGCCGTATTGATTAAATCAATACGGCCTTTTTTATGAATTAACGGTTACTTATGCTTTAGCAAGCTCAGCACGCATATCGTCAATTACTTTTTTGTAGTCTGGTTGTCCGAAAATTGCAGAACCAGCAACAAACATGTCTGCGCCAGCTGCTTTAATTTCACGGATGTTGTCTACTTTAACGCCGCCATCAACTTCTAAACGAATGTCAAAGCCACTGTCGTCAATCATTTTTCTAGCTTCAGCAAGTTTACCTAAAGTAGACGGGATGAATGACTGTCCACCAAAGCCTGGGTTAACAGACATTAATAAGATAATATCTACTTTGTCCATTACGTAGTCTAAGTAGCTTAGAGGTGTTGCTGGGTTAAAAACTAAACCAGATTTACAGCCTAAGTCACGAATCATTTGTAATGTACGATCTAAATGAGTTGATGCTTCTGGGTGAAAAGTAATCATACTTGCGCCAGCTTTAGCAAAATCAGGAATGATTCTGTCTACTGGATCAACCATTAAATGAACATCAATAGGGGCAGTAACACCATGTTTTCTTAATGCGTCACAAACTAAAGGTCCAATTGTTAAATTAGGTACAAAGTGGTTGTCCATAACATCAAAATGAACGACATCAGCACCTGAAGCTAAAACGTTATCAACTTCTTCACCTAATTTAGCGAAATCTGCAGAAAGGATGGAAGGAGCTATCCAGTTATCTGTCATTGTTTAATCCTCTTTGTTTAAAAACTAGCATTATAACTTGTTTTTTAGCTTAAGGCGTTCCTATACATAAGTTTTTATAGATTTTAAAGCTATGTAAACAATAGGATCGTGTAAAATAGTACAGATAAGTCCGTTTTAACTAAATATTTTAATAGGTAGTAAGAGAAACAATGAAGAATTATAAAATTGCAGTTTTATCAGGTGATGGGATTGGTCCAGAAATAACAGAAGAAGCTCTTAAGGTTTTAAAGTTAGTTGAAGAGCGTAATGATGTAAGCTTTGAATTAATGCCTGCATTATTTGGTGCATGTGCTTATTTTGAAACAGGTGATGCATTTCCTCAGGAAACTAAAGATATTTGTGATAGCGCAGATGCAATTTTAAAAGGACCTATTGGTTTAAGCCATGAAGAGTCAAAAAACATCCCTGTTGATAAGCAACCAGAGCGTGGTGCATTGTTACCAATGCGTCGTCGTTACAATACTTACGCAAATTTCCGCCCAGTTTCTTTACCTAAAGAATTAGCTCATTTCTCACCTTTAAAACCAGAAGTTATTGGTGAAGGAATTGATTTGGTGATTGTTCGTGAATTAGTCGGTGGATTATACTTTGGTGAAAAAGAAACGGGTGTTAACGATAAAGGCCAGCGCTATGTAAGAGAAGTATTGGAATATGATGAAGGCCAAATTCGTCAGATTCTTATACAAGCTTTTAAATTAGCAGCAACTAGAAAAAAAGTGCTACATAATATTCATAAAAGTAATGTACTGAAATCAAGTGTGTTATGGAATGAAATATTAGAAGAAGTTGCTGTAGATTATCCGGATGTTGAAGTGATTAACATCCTAGTTGATGCTGCTGCGACTATGTTATGCCTAAAACCTACACAGTTTGATGTGATGGTAATGGAAAATATGTTTGGTGATATTTTAAGTGACCAAGGCGGTGGTATTTTAGGTTCATTAGGTCTAATGCCTTCAGCTTGTATTGGTGATGAAAAAGCTTACTACGAACCATCACATGGTTCTGCACCTGATATTGCAGGAAAAAATATGGCAAATCCATATTCAATGATTGGTTCAGTTGCCATGATGTTAGAAAATAGTTTTGATATGCATGAAGAAGCTAAAAATGTATGGGCTGCTATGCAAGGTGTTTTTGCTGATGGTTACTCAACAGCTGATTTATCAAAACCAGGTGCGGGTGTTAACATGATCAGCACACAAGAGTTTGGTGATAAAGTGGTTGAAAAGTTAAGAGGCATGCCGACTGTTTAATAGCTTGATATATTTCGCGTGACAGCGCGAAGTCTAAGTTTCTAAAAACTAATAAGAAGGGTGAAGTGAAAGCTTGACCCTTTTTTTATATAAAAAAGAAAATTATGAAAAGAAGTAAAGCTAAATCGATTAATGCACGTGCAGCCAATTCTTTAGTTGAAGACTTGCAGCAATATTTTGTAACTCATCTGGATGAAGTAGTTGATACAACGGATGGACAATCATCATTTCAGCCTGTTGAATGGTTACGTGACCAAGGTTTACATGGTGGTGGTATACGGTATGTTGCTAGTAATGAAGTGTTTTTTAATAGAGCTTCAGTCAATGTATCGCAAATTCATTATGACGATGATGCCAGTAAAAACTTAGCCTCGGCAACTGCTTTATCAACGATTATTCATCCAATGAATCCTTTTGCACCTTCTATGCATATGCATATTAGCTGGACGGAAATGAAAAATGGGAAAGGCTATTGGAGGATGATGGCTGATTTAAACCCAGCAATAGAAGATGCAGATGCCACTGCTTTATTTACAGAATGTTTGCAAAATGCGGCACCTGAGCAGTATGAATTAGCTGCAGAGCAAGGTGATAGATACTTTAATATTCCAGCTTTAGGAAGGCATAGGGGGGTATCTCATTTTTACTTAGAAGAATATTGTACTGATAAGCAACAGGCAGATTTTGATTTAGCTAAGATGTTTGGTGAAGCGGTAATTGATTGTTATGTGTCTATTTTTAATAAAGCGAATAAAACACATTTAAACCCAACTAAGGACGATTTTGCTAAACAGCAAGCTTATCATAGCTTATATTTATTTCAGGTATTAACGCTGGATAGGGGAACAACTTCTGGCTTGCTAGTTCACGATCAAAATGATCTTGGAATTATGGGTTCCTTACCTGCAATTGTTGATAAGGCTCTGCTTAGTTCTTGGTTGGAAAAAATGCTTTCTCCACAGGATAAATTGTTAAAAGCTATTGTTAACACCTTATCTGATGAAATGCCCTGTATGGTAGATGATAAAACCAAACTTGCATTGGCGAGTGCGGTAAGGGAGCACTATAAGTCAAACCCTAAAGCTTTAAATATGCAGGCTAAAGGAAATACGGTCCCACCTACAGTGGAAAACCATCGTTAAACCTAGAAAAATCAGTTGACCGCTCAGGTCAGCCATAAGGTGCTGAACTACATGTTCAACTAGGTTTGTCATGAGCCTCCCTAATTGGTGAGATACAAACGCTTCACGGTTTTGTGAAGAAATCTGGACGCAAAATCCAGCAGAATGACTCTTGATAAGGACTCAGGCCATTATCTGCGAGTAATTCCTTGTCTTTTACGCCCAGATTTTCCACAAAATCCGGGCTAACTGATTTTTCTAGGTTAAATGAAAAGGAGACGTTACAGCTAACGCCTCCTTTTTTATATTTAGCTGTTTATTTACTTAGCCCAAGTATCACGTAAAGTAACAGTTCTATTAAATACTAATTTTTCTGCTGAACTATCAACAGAGTCAACACAAAAATAAGCTGTACGTTCAAATTGAAAACGGTCACCCGAATTAGCATCCGCCAAACTTGCTTCAACTCTACAATTAGTTAATGTCTTAAGAGAGTCAGAGTTTATTGCATCAAGAAAGTTATCTTCTGAATCTGGATTAGCCACATTAAATAATCGATCGTATAAACGTAATTCTGCAGGATGAGATTGTTGTTCTGAGACCCAATGAATAACGCCTTTTACTTTACGACCTTCAGGTTTTTTACCTAAAGTGGCAGGGTCATAACTACAGCGTAGTTCGATGATATTACCAGCGTCATCTTTAATAATTTCATTACATTTAATGACATAAGAACTACGCAAACGCACTTCACCACCTTCAATTAAACGCTTAAACTTTGGTGGTGGAACTTCTGCAAAATCATCTTGTTCAATAAGGATAACTTTAGAAAAAGGTATTTTTCGGGTGCCAAGCTCTGGTTTTTGAGGGTGATTGCTAACCTCTAGTATTTCAACTTGGTCGTCAGGATAGTTTTCAATTACCAAACGTAAAGGCTCTAAAACTGCCATTGCTCGTGGTGCGTTGTCATTTAAGTCTTCACGAATACAATTTTCTAACACGGCCATTTCTATCCATGAATCTTTTTTAGTGATACCTATACGTTCACAAAAATCACGAATTGAAGTGGGGGTGTAGCCTGCTCTACGCATACCAGCAATAGTTGGCATTCTAGGGTCGTCCCAACCATTTACATGATTTTCGTTAACCAGTTGAGCTAATTTACGTTTACTTACAATGGTGTATTCTAATTGTAATCTGGCAAATTCAATTTGTTGAGGATGGCTTGGTGTTTGTAGTTTATCAAGCACCCAATCGTAAAGAGGGCGATGCGCCTCAAACTCTAAAGTACAAAGTGAATGGGTAATACCTTCTATAGCATCAGATAAACAATGGGTAAAATCATACATTGGATATAAACACCAATCATCACCCGTACGCTGATGATGTACGCGTCTAATGCGATAAAGTGCTGGGTCACGTAAACTAATAGTGGGTGAGGCCATATCAATTTTTGCACGTAAAATAAACTGCCCATCAGCATATTCGCCGTTTCGCATAGCAGCGAATAAAGCTAAATTGTCTTCTATTGTTCTACTTCTATCTGGGCTTTCTTTACCTGCTTCAGTTAATGTGCCTCGGTACTCGCGAATTTGTTCAGCATCTAAACTATCAACATAAGCATGACCATCTTTAATTAATTGCACTGCAAAATCATACAATTGTTCAAAATAATCTGAAGCATGGTGCTTATTTGCCCATTTAAAGCCAAGCCATTGAACATCACGTTCAATAGATTCCATAAACTCAATGCTTTCTTTTTCTGGGTTAGTGTCGTCAAATCTTAGGTTGCAATTACCATTGTATTCCTCAGCCATTCCAAAATTTAAGCAAATTGATTTGGCATGTCCAATATGTAGATAGCCATTGGGTTCAGGTGGAAAACGAGTGATGACTTTGCCATTATTTTTATTATCACTGATATCTTTAGTAATAATATGGCGAATAAAATTAGATGAAGGTTGGTTTTCAGTTGAGCTCATTGATTTTTTTGGTATTGCGTCAGTATATTGGCAAGCAATGGGTATATTGAAGCCATGTAGTTTGAATCAGCGTAATAAAGGTATCGGATGCTCTTTTGGAAAAAGAGACCAGCAACTTAGTGTTATTCCTAAAGCATAGAACGCTAAATCTAAAGCGGCTATTCTACTGCAAATAAGATGTTCCGCAAAGTAGAGCTTATAGTGGAGGTTGATTGGGACCGGTTGTATTAATTGTAACTTCACTATTTACCGATAAAATACCAGAATTGTCATGTAAAGCATTTTGCCCAAAGAAAATTTTATTATTCCATTTTCGTAGACGGCTCAAAGTGGTTAAAGGTTCTTTATTGGTTTGAGCTGTTTTGGTATCAATCGTTGGTACAGAACATCTGGAGCATGCCTTGGGGAGTCTAAAGCTAATGTCATTAATGGTAACCTTACGCCATGTATCTTCCTCGTAACTGTCACATTGAGATATAACAAGGTTGGGGCGAAATCGTTGCATAGGAAGTTGAAGGTCCATGGCATGATTTAAAGATTCTAGTGAGGCTTCCGAAGTAATCAGGAAGGGAAAGCCATCTGAAAAATTAACTTTATCGCTGGTCTTTGCGTAAGTAGGGTCAACTGAACGAATAACTTCATCCGGTTGATAAACAAGTTTACACTCTATACCTAAAAAATTACTCAGCCATTGGTCAGCTTCTTTTGATATTGTTTTTGATAAGCACTGGTCTTTCCAGATGGTGCTAATAATATCAGTACCTTGTTGAGGTGATAAGGCTAATGAAATACTTCCCGATGTAGCGGTACTTAAAATAAGTTCAGTTTCAGTTAGCTGTGTCGATATAAGTGCCATTTTAGGTAAACGGCGTTGGCTTAAAAATTGATTGGCACTATCAATTAGCATCCATTTTCTATCATGTAGTAAACCTTTTTCATTTACCTGCCATTTCGAAACTTGTATTCCAGCAAGTGATTTGACAGGATAAATAAAAATACTACTTAAAACAGGCATGCTGTTATTAACCAATCAGTCGAGAAACTTGATCTGATGTTAGCGAACTACTTTGAGCTGATTGCGTTAGGCTTGGGTCATTTGCAGCATCTTGCTGAAATTGAGCTACAGACTCTTCAGCCTCTTCTTGTGTCGATAAGGTTGTAGTTGATTCGCTACTGGTGTCTTCTTCTGATAGTTTTTGAGCTTCAGTAGAAAGGTTAACTGTTGACTCGGTACTTAGTTCTGTTTCCTGTGCTTGAGTTTCTTGCTCATTAACTGGTTGAGTTTGAGCTGAACTAGCTGGAGTAGCAGTCTGCTGTACGGTATTTTGTTGGCCATTGATTTCCATGGTATCCCCTTAAAATAATCGTATAATTATGAATAAAGTTACTTAAAAAAGTAAATCTTGCATTGATGATACTAAAAAATCACCAAGTTTGTTGTTAATCTGTTCAAATTTTACACCATATTGTTGGCTGTTTTTGGTTTTATATACAATTTTTGCTGGAATTCTAAAAGTAGTCGTATCTTTAAAAGTTAAATACAGAATTACTTTTTTTCCTACTTTGATAGATTTTGTTGATTTAAGAGCCGCTCCTTTACTGCTGATGTCTAATAACTCAATAGAGTGTTTTTTATCTGAAGTAAAGATACCAAGTAGTTTGAGTGTCGCAACTGTCTCTCCCCCTAGATAGCGAACAGCGGCACGCTTATTATTTAATTGCTCAGTTGTTAGTTGGTCATCACTAACGGAGCTATTTATTTCGTTGTCGTTATTTGAGCTGCTCGTCATAATAAGGGGAAAGGGTAATTATGCTATATAGATCGTAGTATTAGGCTTAAATAAATACAAATCAACTGTTTTCAGTATTTTAAATAGTAACTAATTCATATAATTAAAGCGTGTTTGTTAATATATTATAGTTATCAATTGGTACTTATGCATGTAATAAATTATATCTTAAGTAAGCAAGGTATCTAATGCCATCATAATAATAAACCCTATCATCAAAGAAAAAGTTGCATGACGAGAGCGGCCTTTTGCATGGGTTTCAGGAATGATTTCTTCACTAATTACAAACAACATCGCACCTGCTGCAAAGCCCATAGCTATGGGTAAAATTGATGAGAAAATAGTTACCATAGTAACGCCTAATAAACCTCCAATAGGTTCTACCAAGCCTGTTAAAGTGGCAATACCTACTGCTTTCCATTTATTGTATCCTAGGCCAACAAGTGGAAGTGCAACGGCTAATCCTTCAGGAATATTTTGTAATGCAATAGCGATTGCTAAAACAAGTCCATTATTCATATCGCCAGAACCAAAACTGACACCTACAGTCATCCCTTCGGGAAAGTTATGAATCGTAATAGCTATAATAAAAAGCCAAATTTTTTGTAGAGAGTCATGTTTGGCATTTGGAACAGAGTCAAAATGCAGGTGGGGTAAGTGTTGGTCAGCAAAGTGTAGAAAAAGTGCACCAATGATCATTCCTGCTGAAACAATCCAAAGTCCTTTCCCAGGCCATAAAGCATTGCCATATTCAATACCTGGTACTAAAAGTGAAAAGGCTGTTGCTGCCAACATGACACCGGCGGCGGCACCTAATAAGCTATTAAATAATTTATCAGAAATATCTTTAAAGAATATAGCGGGTAAAGCACCTAAACCTGTTGCTAAGCCAGCAAGAATACTTGCTATAAAGCCAATAACAACAAGTTCATCAAAGATTAAGTATAAAAGCCCAAAAAATAAAGCTTGAAAAGTAATAAACAGAGCAGCAATTGTTAGCCAGCGTTGAGTTGCTGGCATAGCAATTATTTTAAGATAGTTAGGGTTTGACTGAACGCGAGAAGAAATCGAGTTAACAATAGTTTGGATATTTGTCATCGAAACACCTGTCTCTAAAAATTAGAATATTCTAATAATTATATCTAAACTTTAGGAAAAATTCCTTTTTTGTCTTGATGTCTTTTAACCTAAAGATACTTTATCTATTATATATGGCTGATTAAAGATGATGTGAGTATGAAATGAAACGAGTTGTTGTAAGGGTGGTGCCATTAATGTATTTAATGGCTACAAGTGTAACGGTTAATGCTGAAGAAGTAGATACATTATTATTAGATACTGTTGAGGTGGTTGGTGTAACGGCTCTATCTGGCCGAGGAATTTCTTTGGATAAGATTCCTGCAAATGTGCAAAGTGTTTCTGCTGATCAATTACGGGATGGACAGACAACATCTATAGCAGATTATATGACCCGCTACATGGGGAGTGTTCATATAAACGAAGCAACGACAAATGTTTTACAGCCTGATATTTATTATCGTGGTTTTGTCGCATCACCTTTATTAGGTTTGCCGCAAGGTTTATCCACTTATGTTAATGGTGTTCGGTTTAATGAACCTTTTGGAGATACAGTTAATTTTGACTTAATCCCTCAAGGCGCTATAGATACGATGACTTTAATGCCAGGCTCTAACCCAATGTTTGGTTTAAATACATTAGGTGGTGCTATTTCATTAAAAACTAAAACAGGTTTTTCGGCACCGGGGCATCATATTGAAGTTTCTGGCGGGTCTTTTGAAAGGCATTCTGAAGAATTAATGAGTGGTTGGAATAATGGAACGTGGGGTTATTTCCTTGACTTACATCATTTTGAAGAAGAAGGATGGCGTGATTTTTCGCCGACTAAAGCGGATCAAGCCTTTGGAACTTTAAGTTGGCGTGGAGAAAGAGC
>Ga0209707_1000396_pt1 | contig 26533 bp, 24 predicted proteins | sample EN4Hudsemesocosm_FD_184630 | JGI IMG/M metagenome (GOLD analysis project Ga0209707, IMG submission 184630) | Methane-oxidizing microbial communities from mesocosms in the Hudson Canyon - EN4B Hudson Canyon (SPAdes) (version 2) | ecosystem: Environmental > Aquatic > Marine > Cold seeps | place... | reverse complement strand
CACCACGGATTGTGCAGCATCGGTCCAAATGGATGCGCGAATACCGCCTGCAAAACAATAAAGCACCACCATAACGCTACCTAAAACCGCACCCGCCCACAAAGGCCAGTCGAATAAAACATGTAGCGCTTTACTGCCTGCTACCAGCTGAGCACTGGCGTAGGCTAATAAAAACAGCAGTGAAATAAGCGCTATCGCGCGCTGTAATAGTCTGTATCTCTCTCCGTGCCAATGACTTAATATTCCTGCATAACTGACCTGACCTGTTGTTACTGTTGCGGCACGTAAACGTGAATGCACCAGGGTCGAGGCTAAAAAATCGCCAGCAATCCAGCCCAGCATTAACCATATTGAAGCAAGCCCCGTTGCGTATGTGTAACCAATAACACCGATAAACATATAGCCGCTATTATTGGTTGCTACTGCTGACAGGCCGACTAATCCTGGCGAAATAGAGCCGCTGGCGAGATAATAATCTTCCTTGGTATTTTGACTTTTAAATAAAGAGCTAACACCAATGGCCACAAACAAAGCCATAAAACATAAAAAACTAATAATCATTAAGTGTTCCTTGACGAAAATCCTAGTTATCTAGGAATGATGGATATATAAGCAGCTAGTTCCTACTGTCTCCGTCACTGCCATAAGTTAAGACAATCATTAGCACATCCTATGCTTCCGCTTAACTTAATGGCCGTAACGGTCTCCGTGGGAATTCATACTGGGATGCTCCTGCGTCCCGTGACACAGGAATGTCACTGTCCGCATTCCGACAAATCATTAAAAAAGGGTGGATTACGCTATTGCTAATCCACCCTACAAAAGATTCAATCTTCTCTCTTAATGACAGTTACTGCGCATGGGATCAAGAGTCGTTTCCTTATCTATCAAACCAAAGTTGATGGAGTGCTAGGATATAGCAGCGCCTATTTATTTTCAGCTTAACTCATAAGCCCCTTCGGCATTATGTACTTCTTTACCATTAAGCGGAGGGTTAAATACACAGGCCATTTTCATTTCTTTAAAAGCACGTAAGGTATGTTGATCATGCTGATCTAAAATATAAAGTGTACCCGCTGTAATGGGGTGTTTTTTATGATCTGCTAGTGTTTCAACCTCGCCTTCTCCAGAAATGCAATACACTGATTCCAAATGATTTTGGTAGTGCATTTGAAAATCTGCCCCTGCATAAATCGTTGTAATATGAAAAGAGAACCCCATCTGGTCATCCTTTAATAACATACGGGTACTTTCCCAATTCCCATCAGGCGATACCACGCGACGTGGTGTTTTTTCTACTTCTTGTAGTTGTCTAACAATCATAATGTTTGCTTGAATAAATAGATTCGGTGTTTGATTTGTATTTCTTGTTTATTCCTTAATCATCGGCAGAAAAATAATCTTTTTCTTCTGGAATAGAATCTTCTTTTGCACACACCTCTTTTATCGCCTGCTCAACAATATCCAGGCCCTTTTTCAAGTTTTCATCACTAATAATAAGCGGACATAAAAACTTAACCACCTGGTCATCGGCACCACTGGTTTCGATAATCATATTTTTCAGAAAAGCTTTATGGGTGATTTTTCCTGCTAAGTCGCTGTTAACGCAATTGATTCCCTGAAACATGCCGCGTCCACGGGTGGTGAAATTACCTTCCCCATATTGATCAATAATGGCTTCTAAGCGTTTTGAAACATAGTCACCTTTGCGCTTTATCTCTTTTGAAAAAGTATCATCTGACCAATAAGCGTCGATTGCAGCTTTAGCGGTTACAAAGGCAAAACTATTGCCTCTAAAAGTGCCATTGTGCTCACCTGGTTTCCATTGATCTATTTCTGGGCGAATAAGTACCATGGCAAAAGGTAAGCCATAGCCGCCTAATGATTTTGAAAGGGTAACGATATCAGGATAAAGACCCGCTTCTTCAAAACTAAAATAGCTGCCCGTGCGACCACATCCTGCTTGAATATCATCAACAATCAATAAAACATCATGTTTTTTACAGGTTGTTTGTAAATCTTTTAGCCATTCAAAGCTTGCAGCATTAATGCCGCCTTCACCTTGAACCGTTTCAACAATGACGGCGGCAGGCAGATCAATACCACTACTGGAGTCAGTCAGCACTTTATCCAAATAAGCGATGGTATCGATATCATCGCCTAAATAGCCATCATAAGGCATACGACTTACACCATTAAGGCTGACACCAGCCGCACCACGATGATGAGAGTTTCCTGTTGCTGCTAATGCACCCAGGCTTACGCCATGAAAACCATTGGTAAAGGCAATAATGTTTTCACGCCCTGTGACATTTCGAGCCAATTTTAGCGCGGCTTCCACTGCATTCGTTCCGGTAGGGCCTGTAAATTGCAGTACATAATCCAGCTTGCGTGGTTTTAGGATTTTCTCGTTAAAGGTTTCAAGGAAATCTGCTTTTGCTTTAGTATGCAGATCTAGGCCATGGGTAATGCCATCACTATGAATATATTCGAGTAATTTTTCTTTAAAGACAGGATTGTTATGACCATAATTCAAAGTACCTGCACCGGCAAGAAAATCCAAATATTCAGTGCCTTCTTCATCATAAAGGAATTCCCCTATTGCTTTATTAAATAAGCGGGGGAATGAGCGTGCATAAGACTGTACTTCAGATTCAATTTCTTCAAATATTTTCATTGTTAATTTCCTTTATTGCGGTAAAAGGGCCTATGCTGACTAGCATTTCAGTGTCATGGGCATTATCAAGGTGCTGAATACGATCAAACATCACTGAGCTATGGAGTTCAGTCTTGAGCTTACTGGAAAGGCCATTAAATAAAGCCCAGGAAGCTTGGTTTGATTCAGTAATCGTCGTTTCAAGATAGCTAACATTATGACAAAGGGAGCGCTCAAGTATGTTTTGTAACATCCGGGTTGCAAGTCCTTGGCCTCGTGCTTGTGAACTCACTGCTACCTGCCATACAAATAAGGTGTTAGGTCGTTCAGGAATAATATAGGCTGAAATAAATCCGACGACATCATTGTCAGAAACAGCAATGACTGAGGTAGAAGAAAAGTGACTACATTGCAATAAATTGCAATACATGGAATTTGCATCCAAAGGAGGGCATTGAGAAATTAATTTAAATGCCTGTGAACCGTCTTCGGGTAAAGGCTGTCGTAAATTTATAGTTAAACTATTAATAATAAAAACACCGGAATTTGTATACACATCTAATTAATTTTTTTATGGAAAATAAAGCTAATAACTTATATTTCAATAAATTAAGCAGGATGTGTAAGATTAAAATTACCTTATTAGTGTAAATTATTTAGACAACTAAGTATATAGTGCTCTAAATAATATTTTATTGCTAAGGGCTTGAAATAGACTTAAGCTAAGCTCTGAAGATCATTCATTAAATGAGCACTGGAAAATATTTTTCATGGCTATTAACAAAGCACAGGTTGGCAAAAAATTAGCCCATCTTGTTCCCATGCTCCCGCGTGAGAATACATACTTGTCTCGGACAGGCTCCTAGGGCCGCAGCACGGTATGCATTCCCACCGAATACGGTGGGAACGAGAAACCTGTGGTTTGTTCACAGGCATGATATTTTTTTCACTCTCTATATAAAGATAGAAGCCTGTATTCACTCAATAATCAGTTTATGATCAGGATTTTTTACAAATAATCAGAGGTGTGCTTTTGAAGCGAATTGAAGAAGTTCTCATTGCTCTGCGTCGTGTCATAAGAGCAACCGACCTGCATTCTAAATATCTTGAAAAAACGACTGGCCTAACAGCGCCACAAATTTTATTACTTCAAGCTATTAGTACGATGGGGCAAGCAACCATAGGGGAATTGGCGAATAAAATCAGTCTGAGTCAAGCAACTGTGACTACAATTTTAGATAGACTAGAAAAACGCCATCTCATTACTCGTAAACGCTCAGAACAAGACAAACGCAAAGTGCATGCCTATCTAACAGAAGAGGCAACTAGTGCGCTGATAACTGCGCCACTCCCTTTACAAGACCAATTTACCCAACAGTTTAATGACCTTCAAGAATGGGAAAAGACTATGATTATTTCATCGTTACAGCGCGTTGCGCAGATGATGGATGCACAAGATATAGATGCATCTCCAGTGCTAGATGTTGGAACCCTGGATAGGCAGGGGGCTAAACTTAATAGTAACAATAGCTCGTCGAAAGAAAATAAAAGCTAATATAAGCAGGCTCCTAGAGCTGAGAATTATAAACAATTGAGGATTTTATCTTTTAGTTTTAAAAAATCAGCAATTTTATCTTTCAGTAGATTGAAGTTTGATTGTATTAATTGCAGGTTGTTTTCAGGAAAGCTACTTTCTAGCTGGTGAGCGAGAGCCTGGATCTCTGAGAAACCACAGAAGCTGACTGAGCCATGTAGTTTGTGGGTTGTTTCTTGTGCTAAGGATAAGTTACTGCTTGTTAGGGCTAGCTCTATTTGTTTGCATTGTTGAGGAAGTTCGGTGAATAATTTGTTAAATATAGTGGCTGCTAAGGTAGTGTTTCCAGATGTCCTTTTTAGTAGCGTTGAAACATAATCAACGTTTTCTAATGAACCGTTATCTTGCTTTGTTGCGGGCGCAGGAACAGGAAGCCATAAGCCTAATAATTCCTCTAGTTGCTCCATTAAAATGGGTTTAATCAAACATTCATCAAAACCTGCATCAATTAAAATTTTGCGTTGGTGACTTTGGGCGTGAGCAGTAATTGCAATAACCGGGGAGTGCTGGTTGATTGAATCTTCTTGTTTAATGACTTTAATTAGTTCAAGTCCACTAAAATAAGGCATTTGTAAATCAAGTAAAATAAGATCATACTTATGCTTTTGTAAATAGCCTAGTGCTGATCTACCCTCATTCGCCAGGGTAATGTCATTACAATAACCTTCAAGTTGAGATTGTAATAGCAGTCTATTAATTTCATTATCATCGGCAATAAATATGGATACAGAGTCATGCCTTTGTGTGCTGTTTACAGGGAGTGCCGAGGGTGTTTCCTGGTTGTGATTTAAATGGCTGTTTATAATGCTTTCTAGAAAGCTGGATCGACAAGGCAATGATAAAAACTGGGGGTCAATTTTTTTTTGGTTGCTGTCAGGGATAAAGATAATGGGCCCATTTGTGAATGAATGGATTTGTTGTAATACACTGTTTTCTAATTCATTGTTATTCTTTTTTGCGTAAAAAAGCAGGTCGCTGGGTGAACAGCTGCGCTGTTTAAGTTCTGCCAAAGAAGAGCTAGCTGTGACTGTATAGCCGAGAAATTTAAGTTGTTTTGCAAAAGCATTACGCCTTAAGGTAAAAGAATCTATAACAATAAAGGACTGTTGTTTTAGTATGAGCGGCTTTATTTCCGGTAAATCTACAGGAATATTAAACCAGAAGATTGAGCCGGTATTGTATTGGCTACAAACACCGATAGAACCCTGTAATCGTTCAACAATATTCTTCGAAATAGTTAAGCCTAGCCCAGTGCCTAATTTGTTATCATTAGCATAATCACTCGCTTGCTGAAACGGCTGAAATAAAGTGTTTATTTTATTCTGATGGATTCCCGTGCCTGTATCTGAAATTGAAATAAACAGTGACTTAAAATTACGTAAGCGGCAGCGAAGAATGATATGCCCTGAATGGGTGAATTTATTTGCATTACCTAATAAATTAGTGACGACCTGTTGTATTCTGTTGGGGTCTGATGTGATTGATTTTGGAATAGAGTTGTCAATATCTATGATGATTCGGACATCGCCCGAAGTTGAGCTAATAATACTGACACAGTTCTCAATAACTTCTCTAAAATCAAAGCTTATTTTGTTGATTTTGAAATTACCTGTTTCAAGGCTGGAATAATCCAGAATTTCGTTAACAATGGTTAAAAGGTTGGTCGCCGATGATTTAATTAGCTGAGCTTGATCTAATTGTTGTAAAGAAAGTTGAGAGTTGGTGAGTAATTCAATAAAACCTAAAATACCATTCATTGGTGTACGTATTTCATGGCTTATATGAGCAATAAATTGAGATTTGGTTTTATTTTGAGAGACAGCTAATTGGGTGGTTTTTTCTAGAGATTTATTTTTATCTTCTAAATTTAGTAATGTTTTGTTTAACTCTTGGAGAGCCTTATCTACTAGCTGTCTTAAGTGGCTTTGAGTATCTTGTACGCCAGTTGCCATACTATTAAAGCTTTGACAAAGTAGTTCTAATTCTGCAGTTCGACTGCTTTTCGCGCGAGCATGCATATTTCCCTTAGCAAGAGCGTTAGCTGTTTTAGTCAGGTCAATAATAGGGTCGGCTATGGATTTTTTTAGACGAATAGCTAATAGTGTGCTGCAGGTAATGCCGATAAAAATAAGTAACAGGCTGTTTAAAAGATAAGTTGACTGTTTCTTGTGGGTGTTAGTTAAGGATAAAATAATTTTAACGCGACCTATTTTTTTGATTGGTAATTTGCTGGTCTGTTCAGAAAATGCGTTAATTTCGCTATTGTATTTTGTCCGTAGAGAATGAATGGTGACAGGCTGATGAAAAAAAAGCAGTTCTTTTTCATCGGGTCTGGGCTTGAGTTCAGCAATAGACAATGAATTTCCTGAGCTATCAAAGACCTGGACACAAACAATGTCGGGCTCATTTAATAATGCAGAGGTGATTTCATCTAATACTTCTTGATTGCCCGAGAAAACACCATAGATACTTGAAATAGCGAGTTGGTTAATGGTTATTTGTCCTTTTTCCTGGAGCGCATTTTCAAGGTCATAATAGTGATACTGGATAAAATAAAAAGCCAGGGATGATACCAGTAGTAAGGTGGGAACGATGCCTAGGAGTAAAAGACGAAATTGAATGCCTGGTAGGTTCATTGTGTTACTCTTGAGGGGCGAGAATTATTTCTCATTGACTAATTAAGTAAATGCTAATATTCTTGAGAAGTGTTAAGTTTTTGCTAGTTAATGAAGCTGGCAAAGTTGAAAAAACGATAAATGCAATAACAAAAATAATAGCGCATTTTCATTATAACGTATGAGGAGAAAGTTATGGCTCGAATAGTTGTCTTAGGTGCTGGTCTTGGTGGGGTGCCCATGGCCTACGAAATGCAAGAAATGGTAGGTAAAGAACATGAAGTTATCAGTATTTCAGATTCTCCTACCTTTCATTTTGTACCTTCTAACCCTTGGGTCCCGCCTAAGTGGCGTAAACCAGAAGATTTAAAAGTTGAACTCGCGCCGGTGATGAAAAAGAAAGGTATCGAGTTTATCCAGAAAGCAGCCACTAAAGTTGATGCTGAAAATAGTCAAATCCTGATGGATGATGATACCACCGTGGCATATGATTATTTAATTATTGCAACGGGTCCACGCTTAGCATTTGATGAGATTCCAGGGTTGGGGCCTGAAGGCCATACATCATCTGTTTGTCATGTTGATCATGCGGAACTAGCATCAAAAGACTGGGAAGAGTTTATGAAAAATCCTGGGCCTATTGTGGTGGGTGCTGTTCAGGGGGCTTCCTGTTTTGGTCCTGCGTATGAATATTTGATGATCCTGGAAACTGAATTACGAAAAAGGAAAATACGTGATCAGGTGCCTATGACTTTTGTGACATCTGAGCCTTATATTGGGCATTTAGGACTCGGTGGGGTGGGGGACACGAAAGGCATGCTAGAAAGTGCTTTGCGTGAAAAAACGATTAATTGGGTCACTAATGCCAAAGTAGATAAAATAGAAGAAGGGATGATGTATGTCACCGAAGTGGATGAGAATGCTGAGGAGAAGAAAAAGCATGAGATTCCTTTTAAACATTCTATGATGCTTCCGGCGTTTACAGGGATTGATGCGGTCAGGCATTCTGGAGCAGAAGGATTGATTAATCCTAGGGGTTTTGTGCTGGTGGATAAATATCAGCGTAACCCAACCTTTAAAAACATCTACTCTGTTGGTGTTTGTATAGCCTTGCCACCTGTTGAAAAAACACCGGTCCCAACAGGTACACCAAAGACAGGTTATATGATTGAGTCCATGGTGACAGCAACAGCGCATAATATTAGAGATGAACTGGCTGGCAAAGAGCCTTCTGATATCCCCAGTTTGAGTGCATTATGTCTGGCTGATTTAGGTGATACGGGTGTGGCCTTTTTAGCGGTGCCTCAAATACCACCTAGAAATACCACCTGGTCCAATCATGGTCGTTGGGTTCATTTGGCTAAAATAGGTTTTGAAAAGTATTTTATCCGTAAAATAAAAAAAGGCATTAGCGAGCCTTTTTACGAAAGAATGATACTTAAAATAATGGGTGTTGTAAGGTTAAAGTAGGGGGAGCAATGACAATAGATCGATGGGTAATGGCTGTGGCCGGAACTTTTATATTAATCAGTATTAATCTGGCTGTATTTCATTCATTAAACTGGCTATGGTTCACGGGGTTTGTAGGTTTGAATTTATTTCAAGCAGCATTTACTGGATTTTGTCCTTTAGCAATTATTTTAAAAAAGCTTGGGGTTAAGTCTGGCTGTGCGTTTTAGCTGTTTTTATTTTAAAAATACTGAGTACAAGAAGGGGGGGTAAAGTGATTGTGCTTTAGCCCTTTTTTTATTCCCCTATTTTGCCTTTGTGGTGTTGCTTTGCTGTTTGAGTAAAAGAGTTACCTTACTTCTTTTAAATGAATCTTATTTCTTGTATCATCATGTCAGGTATACCCAATATTTTGACGTATTTTAGAGGTAATTCGCTACTGTGTCTTATGTCTTTGACTTGTTAGGGTATTAATTAAGTGGTCTGTATTTTGCTTTAATTAAAATTAGGAACAAAGATGGCTGAAAATGAAGAAGTTGAGGGTGAAGAAAAAAAATCTTCGAAAGTTATAATTATCGCTGCAGTTGTTTTGTTGTTAGTCATTGCCGGTGGTGCTGGTTATTATTTTATGGCTGGTGATGAGTCGAATGAGGGTGTTGAAAATTCAAAAGAGCTGAAGGAAGCTGAAGAGGATGCGCTAGCTAGTGAACAAGTTTATTATGCTATGGATAAGTCATTGATTGTTAACTTTCCTAAAGGATCTGCGGCCAGTTTAATACAGGTATCACTTTCTTTGCTAGTAGATAGTGTAGAGACTGTTGATGTTGTTAAGAAGCATGAGCCAATGATACGAAATAATTTATTGATGGCAATAAGTGCTAAGGGAGCTGATAAATTGCAAACAACAGAGGGTAAAGAAGCGTTGCGTGCAGAGATGTTGGCTGAAATTAGCAAAGTGATGGAAAGGATGAGTAAAAAGAATAAAGTGGAGAATATCTTTTTTACTGCTTTTGTAATGCAATAAGTATGGACAAGTATTAGGCGCTCCAAAAGTTCTTGTAATCTGTTTTCTGCTCGTCCTTCCTTTCTCCATCTGGAGTAGGGGGTAAGGTGTCAATGCTTTTGGAGCATTGATATAAATCGTTTTAAGTTGTTTTGTCTCTTTATATAAGCTGTATGAGCAACTTTGATAAGCTGTAATGATGAAGGGAAAAATATTGCTTAAAATAGCTACAGCAAGAATTTATAAGTATGTTGGCAGAGAAAGTATGAAAACTATGTTTTACCGAGGTGTTTAGGATATGTCTTCAGCAGATCTACTGTCACAAGATGAAATTGATGCGCTATTACATGGTGTTGATGATGGAGATATAGAAACAGAAACAGTTGAGGAGGAAGATCATTCAGGCATTCGAGGTTATGACTTTAATAGTCAGGAGCGAATTGTCAGAGGCAGGATGCCAACCTTGGAGATGGTTAATGAACGTCTGGCGCGATATTTTAGAATTTCATTGTTTAATTTTCTTAGAAGATCAGCAGAGATTTCTATTTCGGGTATTCAGGTTTTAAAGTTTTCTGAATATATTCAAAGCCTTTTTGTTCCAACTAATCTTAATATTGTTCGTTTTGCGCCTTTAAGAAGTCGAGCCTTGATTGTTATGGAGCCACGCCTGGTTTTTACAGCAGTTGATAACTTTTTTGGTGGCAGTGGGCAGTTTTATAATAAGGTTGAAGGGCGTGAATTTACGCCAACTGAAATGCGGATTATCCGCTTGATTATTGATTTGTTGTTTAATGATTTAAAAGAAGCATGGAAGCCGGTAATGGACCTTGATTTTGAGTATATGAACTCCGAAATTAACCCTCAATTTGCCAATATTGTGAGTCCAGCAGAAATAGTGATTGTTTCTACTATCCATGTGGAGCTTGAAGGTGGCGGTGGAGACATCAGTATTGCTATGCCTTATGCCATGATTGAACCTATTCGTGAGTTGTTGGATGCGGTGAGTAGTGACCGTGGAGAGGTGGATGGGAGTTGGCAAGAAGGTTTGAGAAAGGAGGTCTTACGTAGTGATGTTTCATTGAATAGTTTATTGCTAGAAAAAACTATGCGCATTAGTGATGTGATGGCTTTTAAAAAAGGTGATGTTATTCCAATAGATATGCCTGAAACTGTGCTTGTTCAAGCAGAGGGCGTGTCTGTTTTTAAAGGAAAAATAGGTTTGTCAGATGGTAATTACGCAATACAAATAACAGAAAAACTAACTCAGGATTCTCTGTAGTAACAAGCATAAGAAAAGGAGTAACAGGCTCCTAGACTGTTAAAAAACTTGTTTGTTAGGAATGTTATAGCTCTTATTATTGGCTACAAAACAAATAGAACTCAATAGGATGTGCTGGGAACGAGGCGCATCAGTAGCTGTCGATGCGCCTCCTGTGTCGGCACATCCTATAAATAGCAATATCCATAAACTAGGAAAGGAAAGTAGCTTTAAAATGTCTTATCTATTCTTTGGCTAAATAGCTTGAGGCGGTAAAGGGTACTTTTAACAAATAAGTCTCTACTCAGGGTAATTTGAAAATGTAGTAATATTCCGTTAATGTTGTATTTTCGGAGCTTGCTTTTAAGTCCTCTCCAGCAGGAGAGAGCTTCATGGCTTTTACGCTGAGTAATTACACAAATAATATAATTATTAGGTATATCGATGAGTGAAGAAGAAGAGGCTGGCGGTGATGACTGGGCCGATGCCATGAAAGAACAGCTCGATTCTGGGTCCGATGGAGATGCGGATTGGGGTGATGCTTTAAAAGAACAGGCCGATAGTGAGGGGTTTGAGTCTGCAGAGTTTAATGAGCTTGAGAAAGAAGGCAGCGTGACACCTTCTAATTTGGATTTTAACTCCGATGATCTGAAGTTGGATGTTATTCTGGATGTGCCAGTGACGGTTTCTATGGAAATAGGTCGTACACAGGTCAATATTAGAAATTTGTTACAACTTAATCAGGGCTCGGTTATTGAGTTAGACCGATTTGCTGGTGAGCCTATGGATGTTCTGGTTAATGGAACATTGATTGCTCATGGTGAAGTTGTGGTGGTGAATGATAAATTTGGCATTCGTCTAACGGATGTGATTAGTCCGTCTGATCGGGTAAAAAAACTAGGTGCATAGCAAATAATGGACAAAGGCGTTAACCGAGCTGTTTATTCTGCCATTATTTTATTGATGCCTGCTTCGGCTGTTTCTGCAAAAGTCGAAACGGTCACTAAACAAACGCTTAACACCGTTTCATACTCACATGTGTTGAGCTGGTCTCTAGGTTTGATTTTTGTTCTGTGTTTGTTTTTTGCTTGTATCTGGTTTATGAAGAAAATGGGGGCTATACCTGTCAATACAAAACAAAATATGAGAGTGCTGAGTGGATTGTCGCTGGGGATGCGAGAAAAGCTTGTGCTGGTACAGGTCGGTGAAAAACAATTGCTTTTAGCGGTGACACCAGGGCGAGTTGAAAAACTATTGCTGCTAGAAGGCGAGGATAAGTTATTTCAACAGCTTAAGGATGAAGCATCAGATACTGGCTTTTCTTATAAGCTTAAACAGTTTATGGCCGAGGCAGGTAATGAGTAGGCTGGCTATATTTGTTGGATTTTTGATCTCAACAAGCTCAGTCTGGGCTGTGCCAGGTATTGATGCGGTAACAGTAACAACAAATCCGGATGGAGGTCAGAGTTATACGGTCACTATCCAGATTCTGGCATTAATGACCATGTTAACGGTCTTGCCGTCATTGTTATTAACCATGACAGCATTTACTCGTATTATGATTGTTTTAGGCTTGTTAAGGCAGGCCATAGGGACAGCACAAGCACCGAGTAATCAGGTGTTACTTGGACTGTCTCTTTTTCTAACCATTTTTATCATGATGCCAGTGTTTGAAAAAGTGAATACTCAGGCTGTGCAACCTTATATGGAAGAGAAAATAAATGCGCTAACAGCTATAGAAAGAGCTTCTCTGCCTTTTCGACAATTTATGATGAAGCAAACCCGAGAGGCTGATTTAGAATTGTTTATGAGGATTTCAGGGCGGGAGGATTTTGAAACAGTAGATGATGTGCCTTTTTCATTGCTGCTACCCGCTTTTGTCACCAGCGAGCTTAAAACGGCCTTTCAGATTGGGTTTTTAATATTCTTACCTTTTTTAGTGATTGATCTTGTGGTTGCCAGTGTTCTAATGTCTATGGGTATGATGATGTTATCACCGATGATTATTTCTTTACCGTTTAAAATTATGTTGTTTGTTCTGGCTGATGGCTGGTCTCTGGTTCTAGAAATGTTGGCCGCCAGTTTTTATGTTTAATGATCAAATATCAAATAAATAGGCGTTTTTTATGACACCTGATGTTATTTCAACAATCGCTCAAGACACGGTATTGGTTGCTGTTAAATTGATAGCGCCAGTTTTATTGTCTTCTTTAGCAATAGGTTTGCTGGTCGCTATGTTTCAGGCCGCTACCCAAATTAATGAGCAAACATTAACTTTTATTCCGAAGTTAGCGATGGTGATTATCGTGCTGATGATTGCAGGCCCCTGGATGTTACAAGTGGTTATTGACTATTTTCAGGATCTGGTGCGTAAAATACCTGAATTAATAGGATAATGCGGTGAACTTCACTGAACAGGAGCTATTAACTTTATTAGCCTCTTTTATCTGGCCGTTCATTCGCATTAGTTCTATGTTTATTACTATCCCCATTTTTAGTGTAAAATCTTTGCCTGCTAAAATCAGAGTGATTGTATCGTTACTTATTACTCTCGTTATAGTACCCGTGTTGCCAGACCCGCCAGGTATTACAATGTTTAGTTATCAAGGTTTTCTGGTCACTGTTCAGCAGCTAATCATTGGCTTGTCTACAGGGTTTATTTTGCAAATGGTTTTTTCTGTTATGTTAGTGGCAGGACAAAGTATGGCCTACAGTATGGGGCTTGGGTTTGCTTCTATGGTTGACCCTGCTACAGGGGTGCAAGTGCCCGTTATCGCACAGGTATTTGTGGTTTCTTCCAGTTTGATGTTTCTGGCCTTTAATGGTCATTTGTTATTGATTGAAATGCTGGTTGCCAGTTTTACTACTTTGCCTATTGCTACTGTTGGTTTTAGTCTCAGTGATATCTGGTCTATAGTCGCCTGGAGTAGTCAAATGTTTTCAGGTGGGGTGTTGTTGGCTATGCCTGTTATGATTGCTCTGTTATTTGTCAATATCAGTTTTGGAGTGGCTGCCAGAGCGGCACCACAATTACAGATTTTTGGTGTCGGTTTCCCCATTACCATTATGCTGGGCATGGTTCTAATCTGGGTTTACATGGCGAGTGCATTGGAAGTTTTTTCTAATGTATTAACTAATGGGTTTGGGCTGATTAGTCAGTTGTTAAGAGTCTCATATTAAGGTAGTAGACAGTGGCTGATGATTCTGGGCAAGATAAAAGCGAAGAACCCACGGAGAAGCGTCTTACCGACGCCAGAAAAAAAGGCCAGGTTCCCCGCTCAAAAGAATTAAATACTTTTGTTACCTTGATGACCGCCTCAGTGATGCTGCTGTTTGTTGGCGACTCTATTGCTAAAGGGCTGGCTAAATTAATGCAGCAACAATTTAGTTTGACCCGCGATATTATTTTTGACCCGGCAAGCCCGGTTATTTATTTTGAGCAGGTCATGCTGGATGGGCTGTTGTTAATTTTCCCCTTGGTTGTGCCCCTTGTTATTGTCGCTTTGTTTACCCCGATGATGATGGGGGGCTGGAATTTTACCATGGAGTCTATGGTTCCAAAGTTTTCAAAGATGAACCCCTTTTCTGGTCTAAAAAAGATGTTTGGAATACAGGGGATTGTCGAGCTGTTAAAAGCGGTGGTAAAGATTGCACTGGTTTTTACAGTGGCGGGCACTTTGTTTAGATCTTATCTTGATCAATTTATGGGTTTGAGTTCATTGCCTTTAAATACGGCAGTGGTAAAAGCAGCCGATATTATTATGTTTAGCCTGTTAATTTTGAGTTCGACTTTGGTGCTGGTGGTAGCAATTGATGTGCCTTATCAATTGTGGAATAACAAGCGACAATTAAAAATGACTAAACAGGAAGTTAAGGATGAATCCAAAGAGCAAGAGGGAAACCCTGAAGTAAAAGGTCATATTCGTCGAAAACAGATGGAAATGTCTCAGCAAAGAATGATGGATGAAGTGCCCAAAGCTGATGTTATTGTGACTAACCCGTCTCATTATGCTGTAGCTTTAAAATATGACCCTATGGGCAGTGGCGCACCTATAATGGTGGCCAAAGGTGTTGATTTGATTGCTGCTCAAATACGAAACCTGGCTGTGGGAGCTGATGTTCCTTTGATTGCAGCACCGCCTTTGGCAAGAGCCTTGTTTTATTCAACCGAAGTGGGGGAGGAAATTCCTCAAGGCCTGTTCCTGGCAGTTGCACAGGTTTTAGCTTATGTTTTTCAATTAAAAGCGGCGACTGAAAATAGAACAGAGAAGCCGGTACCTCCTGCTAACTTAAAAGTACCTGATGAATTTAGACAGCAGTAGCTTGTCGAAAAAACGTTTTTATTAGGCATATTATGGCCCTTATTATTAGCTACGAAACAAATAGAGACCAATAGGATGATGCGGAGGAACGAAGCGCATCAATAACCGTCGATGCGCCTCCAGTGTCGGCCACATCCTATAAATAGGACTACCCTAAGCCAGGAAAGTAAAGTAACTTTAAAATGGCTTATTTCGACAGGCTCCTAGGTCTGTTCTGGTTAATGAAACAGCTCAAGACCTGATAAAATAACAGAAGCTTGAACTGTTGAGAGCGCCCTGCTGACTATTGATTAACAATTAAACACGAATATGGATCTGACAAAAGTAGTAGAAACCTTTAAATCCGTCATTGGCATGGGCCTAGGGGCTCCTTTAATCATTATTATGATGCTGTCGATGGTGGTATTACCATTGCCAGCTTTCTTATTGGATTTGTTTTTTACCTTCAATATTGCATTTTCACTGATTATTCTATTGGTTGTTATCTATAGCATAAAACCACTGGAGTTTTCGGTTTTCCCTTCGGTTATTTTAATAGCGACTTTGCTCAGACTGGCTTTAAATGTTGCATCAACTCGAATTGTTCTATTACAAGGGCATGAAGGGGGGGATGCGGCGGGAAAAGTGATTGAAGCATTTGGTTCTTTTGTTATTGGGGGGAATTTTGCTGTTGGTCTAGTTGTTTTTGCCATTTTGGTGATTATTAATTTCGTGGTTGTGACCAAAGGGGCTGGGCGTGTTGCCGAAGTCGGGGCGCGTTTTACCCTGGATGCCATGCCAGGTAAACAAATGGCGATTGATGCTGATTTAAACTCTGGCTTGATCGATCAGGACCAGGCCAGAGAAAGGCGTGCAGAAGTGGCCGCTGAAGCTGATTTTTATGGCTCTATGGATGGTGCCAGTAAGTTTGTAAGAGGTGATGCTATAGCGGGCATTATTATCTTATTTGTTAATATTATTGGTGGTCTGGCCATTGGTGTAGGTCAGCATGGTATGAGCTTTTCTGATGCGGGTGAAGTGTATGTGATATTGACTATTGGTGATGGTCTGGTTGCACAAATTCCATCCTTATTATTATCTACAGCATCTGCAATTGTTGTCACCAGTGTACGAGGAAGTACTGACAATATAGGAAAGCAGGTTAGTCTGCAGTTGTTTAATGACCCAAAAGCTTTGGTTATTACGGCTATGATTATTGGTATGTTGGGGGTTATTCCCGGTATGCCAAACCTGGTTTTTATTTTGTTGTCCATGGTGTTGTTGGCGGCGGCTTATTTAATTAATTTAAAACACAAAAAAGAACAAGATGAGCTCTTGCAGCGAGCTGCAAAAGTGCCTCAACAGCAAGTAACAGCTTCTGAAATAAAAGAGCTGGGCTGGGATGATGTGATGCCCGTTGATGTGATTGGTCTGGAAGTTGGCTATCGATTGATTCCACTGGTTGATAAAAATCAGGGTGGGCAGTTAATGACTCGAATTAAAGGTGTGCGCAAAAAACTATCTCAAGAGCTGGGTTTTTTAATTCCTTCGGTACATATTAGGGATAATTTAGATTTGTCGCCCACCAGTTATAGAATTTCATTGATGGGGGTGACGGTAGGTGAGTCGGATATCAGGCCTGAAATGGAGATGGCCATTAACCCGGGGCAGGTATTTGGTAGTTTGCAAGGTGAAGTGACTCAGGATCCTGCTTTTGGCTTAGAGGCTATCTGGATAGAGACAAGTCAAAAAGATCAGGCTCAGACTTTGGGTTATACGGTTGTTGATCCGGGAACCGTGGTAGCCACTCATTTGAGCCATATTTTGCAGGGAAATGCGCATGATCTGTTCGGCTATGAAGAAGCGCAGAATATTATGGATAATCTGGCTAAATCAGCGCCAAAACTGGTTGAGGATTTAGTGCCCAAAACGCTGCCTTTGGGGGTTGTGGTTAAGGTGTTACAAAATCTGTTGCAGGAAGGTGTATCGATTAGAGATATTCGTACGATTGCCGAAACTTTGGCGGAGTATGGGGTTAAGAGTCAAGATCCTGACATCTTAACATCGGCAAGTCGTGCGGCTTTGGGTCGCTCAATTGTCTATGAAATCAATGGGGTGGAAAATGAATTTCCTGTTATTACTTTAGATCCAGAGTTGGAACAATTGTTGCATAAATCTTTGCAAACGGCGGGTGAAAGTGGTGTTGGTATAGAGCCGGGGTTAGCAGAGCAGATGCATAAATCATTAGAAGAGAGTTCTCAAAAAATGGAAATGGAAGGGCAGGTAGCGGTGCTATTAGTTTCTTCTTTTGTGCGTCCCTGGCTAGCTCGATTTGTCCGTCATTCAATTTCTGGGTTACATGTCCTGGCATATAATGAAATTCCTGAAGATCGTCAGATCAAAGTGGTTTCAACAGTCGGGCAGCGTGAATAGCGCTTAAAAATGAAGAGTAGGAAATAGCATGAAGATTAAACGTTTTGTAGCAAAGGATATTCGTCAAGCCATGCGCATGGTAAAAGACGAATTAGGCGCTGATGCAGTCATTATGTCAAACAAATCAGTGGATGAAGGGGTTGAAATAGTCGCAGCCAGAGATTTTGATGAGCAAGCTATTCGCAATAATCTGTCATCACAATCGAGTTCAACACAAGCATCGGCTGCTAAAGATACAGCCAAAGGCAAAATTGAATTAAGGGACTTTGATGCTGAAAAAAACAATTTACATGTTGTAAGCAGTCCCAGGAAAAGAGCTACAGAAGGTGTTGCGCCGAAAAGACCTTTGCAGCGTAATGCAGACAAATATCTCGGCTATGCTGAAAAGGTAGGGGTGGCTACTGAAGAAAAAAATGTCAGCATAAAAAAACAAAACCATCATCTGAATCCCCAGCGACCAGCCAGAAGAACTCAACAATTTAATAACGTTGTCAGAGAAGAGATTAAACAGCAATCAGCTTCAATGCCAGAGCAATTTATGCAGGAAATGCGTAAAGAAATTAATGATTTAAAACTCGCTTTAGATACTAAATTATCTGAAGTTTCATGGAATCAGGGAAGACAGGGCAACTCTGTACGAGATGGATTACTGCAGAAACTGGGGTTGATGGGGTTTTCAAGAAAGTTATCGACTAAGGTAGCGAATCGCCTGGAGGGGCATACGGATCTAGAATTGGCTTTTGAAAAAGCCAAAGAGATGTTGGTGAATGTTTTGCCAGTTATTGATGATGATCTTTTAGAAAATGGTGGTGTGGTGGCTTTGGTTGGGCCAACAGGGGTTGGTAAAACCACGACTATTGCAAAATTAGCGGCACAATTTATTTTAAAGCATGGTTCAGGACAGGTTGCTTTAATCACTACGGATAATTATAGAATTGGGGCGCATGAGCAATTGTCAACTTATGGACGCTTATTGGATGTGCCTGTTTGTGTGGCGACCAATGCAGAGGAATTACGTGAACATATAGATAGTTTTGATGATAAACGCCTGGTGTTAATCGATACCGCAGGTATGAGTCAGCGTGATATGCGTTTGGGGGAGCAAATTCAGACATTACAGCAGGATAATGTACAGATTAACACTTATCTGGTTATGTCAGCGGCTACTCAATACAAGGCAATGAATGAAATTATTAATGCTTTTAAAGTTTTTAAGCCAAAGTCCAGTATTTTGACTAAACTTGATGAAACAGTTGCACAAGGCTCTACTTTATCGGCAAGTATTGAGCAACAGTTACCTATTTCCTTTATGACAAATGGTCAGCAGGTACCTGAAGATATCTATTTCCCCGATGCCTATACTTTAATTGAAGAGTGCGTAGCTGAGATAGATGAAGAAAATGATTATAATGAGGCTTTAAGTTCTGATAGTTGGATGGCAGAAGGTTATGCATAAGTCAGGAGATCAAGCATCTGGGATACGAAAAATGAGACAACAAAAACCGGTTCGTGTTATAGCTGTTACTAGTGGTAAGGGCGGAGTTGGTAAAACAAATTTATCAGTAAACTTAGGTGTTGCGCTATCAAAAATGGGTCGAAGGGTTGCTTTGCTTGATGCTGATATGAGTTTGGCTAATGTCGATATTTTGTTAGGGCTTTCTCCTCAATATAATTTATCCCATGTTTTGCAAGGTGAGAAAACATTGGACGATATTATGCTGGAAGGCCCCGCAGGGTTGAAGGTGATTCCTGCCTCATCAGGTGTGCAGAAAATGGCCGAACTTTCTAGTATAGAGCAGGCGGGTGTTATTAGAGCCTTTAGTGAAATGAATCAAAACCTGGATGTTTTAATTGTAGATACGGCAGCGGGTATTTCATCAAGTGTAGTTAATTTTGCCCGTGCTTGTCAGGAAATTATTGTGGTTGTTTGTGATGAACCCACCTCCTTAACCGATGCTTATGCTTATATTAAATTATTAAACCGTGATTATGGATTAAATAGTTTTCATATTGTTGCCAATATGGTGCAGTCGGTACAGCAAGGGCAGCAACTTTTTAATAAGCTGAGTATGGTGACTGATAAATATTTAGATGTCAGTTTACGCTATACGGGGGGAGTACCTTTTGATGAGTATTTGCGTAAGGCAGTACAAAAACAAACGCCCGTACTTGAGGCTTTTCCTCGCAGTAAATCCTCCTTGGCGATTAGAAACCTGGCACTTAAAATAGATGGCTGGCCAATCAAGATACAGCCAGGGGGCTATTTAGAATTTTTTGTAGAAAGAATGATTCAATACAGCAGTCATGAGGATGCCGCATGAATGGAGCTGCAATGTACGCGACAACTATGCACGCAGGGGGCACTGATGATTTAGTGATCCAGCATGTGCCTCTGGTTAAACGTATTGCGTTTCATTTGCTAGGGCGGTTACCTGATTCTGTACAGGTGGATGATTTGATTCAGGCGGGTATGTTAGGCTTGTTGGAAGCAGTAAAAAATTATGACGTGTCGCAAGGAGCAAGTTTTGATACTTATGCCGGTATCAGAATAAGGGGCTCCATGCTTGATGAAGTGCGGCGTTCGGATTGGACGCCTAGATCGGTACATAAGAAAGCACGGATGGTCTCAGAGGCAATTAGAGAGATTGAAAATGAGTCAGGGGAAAGTGCAAGAGATGTTGATATTGCAGAACATTTAGGTGTTGATCTTGATGGCTATTATCATATTTTACAAGATTCATTAGGCTGCAAGACTTTTAGTGTTGAAGAATTAGCTGAAACGGGTGATTCTGCTTTCCAAAATGCAGAAACAAGTGATAGTGAACCTGGAAATTTGCTGGAACAAGATGATTTTCAACAGGCTTTAGCAAAATCCATTATGACTTTACCTGAAAGAGAGCGTTTAGTTATTTCACTTTATTATGATGAGGAATTTAATTTACGTGAAATAGGGGAAGTATTAAATATTAGTGAATCACGGGTCAGTCAAATAAGCAGTCAGGCTATGTTAAGGTTAAGGTCAAGACTCGCTGAGTGGAATGATAGAAGTATTGAAACCTAGTGACCTAACAGTATAGGAATGATGAATAACCCAAGCTACAATAAACAGCTTAAATTTTATCCCTTAAGTTAATGGCATTGATGCTCTGTGTGGGAACGATAATACTAGCTTTATCCATCAAAGCAATATTGACAAGCTACTGGTATTTTACGTGGTGAAATTTTGAGTTGATAAAATACCTTTAAAAGAATAGTTAAGTTTTGAAATAGTAAGGTAATACAGCTATGTTTTATAGTATATTAATCCCAATGTGCTCTTATAATGAATTATGAGTATAATTTTTTGGGAAAACGGGTCAAGTATTATTTATTTGGGTCGATAAAACAGTAATGAATGGTGAATAACTTGGAGATAATCCTTGGATAAGAATATGAGAATTCTGGTTGTTGATGACTTTTCAACGATGAGAAGAATAGTAAAAAACCTATTGAGAGATCTTGGGTTTACCAATACTGTTGAAGCGGATGATGGTAAAACTGCATTACCTATTTTGGAAGCGGGTGGTATTGATTTTTTAGTAACAGACTGGAATATGCCAGGAATGACGGGTATCGAACTGTTAAAAGCGGTGAGAGCAAATCCTGATCTGGTTAGTTTGCCTGTCTTGATGGTGACGGCTGAAGCAAAAAGAGAGCAAATTATTATGGCTGCTCAAGCAGGGGTCAATGGATATGTTATCAAGCCTTTTACTGCGGCAACCTTAAAAGAAAAAATAGAAAAAATATTTGAACGGGTTGATGGTTAAATTAGTCTCGGAGAGTAACCAATGACGAACGAAATTAGTTTAACTTTGGCCAGGGAATTGGTCATCGCATTAGAGCAGGGAAATGAGTTAGAAGCCGATGCTTTACTGGATAAAATTGCTGTACAGAAAGAGAGTCAATTATTTAAAGAGGTGGGACGCTTAACTCGTCAGCTTCATAATTCCATGGCTGGTTTTTCTTTAGACTCAAAAATCGCTTCAATGACAGAAAATGACATTCCAGATGCAAAAGAACGATTGCATTATGTTATTAGTATGACTGAACAAGCCGCTAACCAAACTCTAAATGCGGTAGAGAATTTAATGCCCGTGTCTCAATCGCTTAATGAGCAGGCAAATGAGTTGTCAGACAAATGGGATCGCTTTTTAGATAGGGAAATGCCTTTTGCAGAATTTAAAAATATGAGTAAAGAAATTTCTCAGCATTTTAATGAGTCAAAAGAATCCTTATTGCAAGTTCAAAATGGACTCAATGAAATTTTGTTAGCTCAGGGATTTCAAGATATTACGGGCCAGATTATAAAAAAAGTAATAGATCTGGTTCAAGATCTGGAGTTAAGTATGGTCGAATTGATTCGTATTTCAGGAAACCCTAACTTAACGATAGCTAAAAAGGAAGAACCCGAACTGCCTGGGCCCGTTGTTCCTGGTGTTGACGATAAGGCCGGTGATGTAGCTAAAGACCAGGATGATGTGGATGATTTATTATCAAGCCTAGGATTCTGAGGACTTAAAAATGGCCATTGATCTAGAAGACGAAATTTTACAAGACTTTTTGGTTGAGGCTGGTGAGATACTTGAATTGCTTGGTGAGCAATTAGTTGAGCTTGAGCAGTCACCCGAAGATTTTGAATTATTAAACGCAATCTTTCGTGGGTTTCATACCATAAAGGGTGGCGCAGGCTTCCTAGCACTGGATTCATTAGTGGCCGTTTGTCATAAAGCCGAAGATGTTTTTGACGTTTTAAGAGAAGGTGAGCGTAAGGTTTGTGCAGAATTAATGGATGTGATTCTGGAAGTTGTCGATGTTGTCAATTTGATGTTTGATCAGGTTAAACTTGGGAATGAGCCTGAGGATGCCGAATCTGGATTACTTGAAAGGTTGCAAAGATATACGCGTGCTGGTAATCCAAACGAAAATCCCCCTGTAATAGAAAGTGAGCCTGAAACAGCTGAAACAATAGATGTCGTGGAGCAGGAATTTGCAGGTATATTGAACGAATCATTCGATAACTCTGCTGAAACCGGGGGCTCTGAGCAAGTAGCAGATGATGAGATTTCTGAAGATGAATTTGATAATTTATTAGATGAGCTGCATGGAAAAGGGCAATTTTCGGCCCAGTCACTTCAAGCAAGCAAAGCCGAGCCAAAAGAGAATAAAGAACAGCCTGTTTCAGGTGATATTTCAGAACAAGAGTTTGATGATTTACTGGATGAGCTACATGGGAAAGGGAAGTTTTCGGCGGCCAGCTTGAATGCAGAAGAAAAACCAAAACCAGCAGTTAACCCTGGTGACATCACAGAAGATGAATTTGATAATTTATTAGATGAATTACATGGTAAAGGTAAATTCAACGGATCGGTAGCGAAAGACCAGGATGTAGAGAAAAAGCAAGGCAGTGTGCAGCCTGAAGTTGAAAACACGCCAGAAATTATTAAACCTAAGCAAGAACCTGAAGTAAAAAAACAAGTTGAGCTAGAAAAACCAGCTGAGCTGGTTGAGGTGGCGAAAAAAGCGCTTGTAACGAAAGCAAAAACAGCGAAGCCAGCGGCTAGCCAAGGGGAAACAACGGTTCGAGTTGATACCTATGTGCTTGATGATATTATGAATATGGTTGGGGAGCTGGTTCTGGTAAGAAATCGCTTCCAGACGCTTAAAGCCTCACCTGATACTGCCAGCAGTGAGCATATGGCTAAGGCGGTTGCTAATTTAGATGTTGTTACGGCTGATTTGCAATTGGCGGTAATGAAAACGCGAATGCAACCCATCAAGAAAGTATTTGGACGTTTTCCTCGTGTTGTCAGAGATTTATCAAGAAGTCTAAAGAAAGAAATTAAATTAGAGCTGGTTGGTGAAGAGACTGATTTAGATAAAAATTTAGTGGAAGCTTTAGCTGATCCTCTGGTGCATTTAGTCAGAAATTCGGTTGATCATGGTATTGAAATTCCAGAAGACCGAATTGCAGCAGGAAAGCCAAGAGAAGGCTTAGTTGTATTGTCAGCTTCTCAGGAAGGTGATCATATTATGTTATCAATCAAGGATGATGGTAAAGGTATGAATGCGGATCATCTTAGGAAAATTGTTGTAAATAAAGGTTTGATGGATGAAGAATCAGCCGCTAGACTTGATAATAAAGAGTGTTATAACCTGATCTTTATGCCAGGTTTTTCTACTAAAGAAGAAATTTCTGATGTCTCGGGTCGAGGGGTTGGGATGGATGTAGTGAAAACTCGCATATCACAAATGAATGGTGTGGTCGAGGTTGACTCTGTAGAGGGCGTGGGCAGTACCATTATTATTAAAGTGCCTCTTACCCTGGCTATTTTGCCAACATTGATGGTGGTACTGGGAGGACAGGCATTTGCCTTGCCTTTGGCCAGTGTGCTTGAAATTCTGGATCTGGATTTAAGTAAAACCAATGTCGTTGATGGTCAATTGGTTATTATGGTTAGAGAAAAGGCCTTGCCAGTATTTTTTCTGGGTGACTGGCTGGTGAATAACCCAATGTATGATATAGATAGACAGGCAATCGGTCATGTTGTGATAGTCAATGCGGGTGGTAGGCATATTGGTTTTGTGGTTGATCAGTTAATAGGTCAGGAAGAGGTTGTGATTAAACCTTTAGGTGCAAAATTACAAGGTTTAGATGGCTTGTCTGGAGCCACTATTACGGGCGATGGTAAAATCGCATTGATACTGGATGTCCCAGGATTGATGAATAGGTATGCTGGATAGATGGTCTAGATAGTAATGAATTTGTTCTAGAATCGTTCACTAGCAAAAAATATATTTAAGCCTTGCTTGTATGAACAGTGTCATCCTTATTAACAACAGCAGAGATAAAGAAAATACGTTTATATGACCATTCGGGTATTAATTGTTGATGACTCTAGATTTATTTGTAAAAGAATTTGCGCAATCCTGGAGCAAGAGTCCGACTTTAAAGTTGTTGGCCTTGCTTTTAATGGAAAGCAAGCAGTAGAAATGGCTGCTCAACTGGAGCCTGATGTCATTACTATGGATATTGAGATGCCGGTAATGGATGGTATTTCTGCAGTAAAGAAAATCATGGCAGAATGCCCAACGGCCATTTTAATGTTCTCTGCGCTAACGCATAGAGGGGCTAAATCAACATTAGATGCTTTAAGTGCCGGAGCGATTGATTTTTTACCTAAGCAATTAGATGAAATTGATGGTAATGCTGATAGAGCTAGGAATATACTGAGACGCAGAGTACGTTTGGTTGCTTTGCAGTCTAAACGGGTAAAATTAAAGCCGGCTGCTTTGCCTGTCAGTTCGAATAAAAACACTCAGAAAATAGCCTCTATTACAGTTAAACCTTCTCGAACGGTTTATACAAACAATGGGAAAACTGAGTTATTAGTGATTGTGGCATCAACAGGAGGACCCGTTGCAATTCAAGCAGTATTAACTCAACTTCCTGGTAATTGCTCTTTCCCTATCATTGTTGTTCAGCATATGCCGCAAAATTTCACCAAAAGTTTTGCAGAAAGATTAAACCAGCTATGTGATGTAAATGTGAAAGAAGCAATTAATGGTGATGCTTTGCAGACTGGAGAAGTTTTGTTAGCGCCAGGGGGCATGCAGATGAAATTGGCAATGATATCTGGAAAAAGAGTGGTTAAAATATCAGAAAAACAACCGGGGCAGATCTATAGCCCTTGTGCAGATATTACTTTATCCTCTATTGCTAAGGTCTTTTCTGCAAATGTGTTGACCGTCGTTTTAACAGGTATGGGAGCAGATGGAATGGAAGGTGCTACAGATTTAAAAGGTAAAGGCTTTTCTGTCTGGGCACAGGATGAAGCCAGTTCTACTATTTATGGCATGCCAAAAGCTATTGTGGATGCAAATCTTGCTGATAGAGTGTATAGCCTTGATGAAATCGCTGATCAATTTAAAAAGCTGAGATAATGGATGTTTTAAGTATATTAGGTGTTTTATTAGGTTTTATCGCAGTTTTAGGCGGAAATTTTTTAGAGGGTGGGCAATTAGCCTCATTAATAAACTTGCCTGCTTTAGTCATCGTGTTTGGAGGGACTCTGGGGGCAACTTTTTTACACTTTCCTCCAAAGATTATCCTCCATAGTCTCAAAGTTTTATTATTAATCGTAGTGCCAAGAAAACTGGTACTTAAAAAACAGATTGATCAAGTCGTAAAGTGGAGTGCATTGGCGCGTAAAGAAGGTTTGCTAGGCTTAGAAGTTATTGCGGATAGAGAGAGCGATCCATTTTCAAGAAAAGGCTTGCAATTATTAGTCGATGGCAACGAGCCTGAGGTGATTAGAGACTGTTTAGAAGTGGAGCTTAATACTATTGAACATAAAGAAATGCAAGCGGCCAAAGTGTATGAAGCTATGGGGGGATATTCGCCAACCATTGGTATTATTGGTGCTGTTGTAGGCTTAATTCAAGTCATGCAAAATCTGGCTAACCCTGAATTATTAGGTGCAGGCATTGCCACTGCATTTGTTGCCACTATTTATGGTGTTGGCTTTGCTAACTTATTCTTTTTACCTATCTCAAATAAATTAAAATTACAGGCCTATGCCTTAATTCAAGCCAAAGAGCTGATGCTTGAGGGTATTACAGCTATTGCAGAAGGTGAAAACCCAAGAAATATAGAATTAAAATTATCAGGGTATCTTTCATGAAAGCTAGCCTAAATACTGCTTTAATTAATGCCAGGGTGTAATTAATGGCACGAAAGAGGCGCAGTCGAAGTTCAGTGGATGCAGGTGATAACCATGAGCGATGGTTAGTCTCATATGCAGATTTTGTGACATTGCTTTTTGCCTTTTTTGTGGTGATGTATTCAATTTCATCTGTCAACAATGAAAAGTATGAAAGTTTGTCTGAGGCTCTGGAAGGTGCTTTTTCAGAAGTAGGAGAGGTACAGCGTAGCATTGAGCCTATTCAGATAGGTGAAAAACAAACGTCGATTAAACCTATTATTCTGGAAAATCCGACAACAGAAGAAATAGATAAGAAGGGGGAGTTGAGTGAAGAAATTCTAAAGGAAAGACGGCAGTTAAAGTTAATATCGGAACAATTTGAAGATGTATTACAGCCCTACCTTGATAATGACTTAGTTGAAGTTAAAAGGAATGACTTCTGGATTGAGCTTGAAATGAATAGCGAGTTATTGTTTTTAAGTG
>Ga0209707_1000389_pt1 | contig 26771 bp, 22 predicted proteins | sample EN4Hudsemesocosm_FD_184630 | JGI IMG/M metagenome (GOLD analysis project Ga0209707, IMG submission 184630) | Methane-oxidizing microbial communities from mesocosms in the Hudson Canyon - EN4B Hudson Canyon (SPAdes) (version 2) | ecosystem: Environmental > Aquatic > Marine > Cold seeps | place... | reverse complement strand
CTGATGGCGATGCGCCACCGATAGGATCCGTTATAGGCGCTCTTTTTGCTCTACTGGCATTTATGCTAGCCTTGACCTTTAGTTCAGCATCGAACCGGTATGATACGCGCAAACAGTTACTGCTTGAGGAAGTTAATGCTATTGGAACTGTATTCTTAAGAACGAGCTTTCTTGAAGTGACTGATAGGCAGCACTCACAAGCTTTATTAAAAAACTATGTACAGCTCCGAATGAATGTTCTTGATGAGAGCATTCAAATAGATAAGAAGATTGCTCAGTCTGAATCTATTCAGAAAAAGCTATGGGATATTGCAATAACTTACCCAAAAGGAGATGTTAGCGGGGCGTTAACGGTATCTTATGTGTCAGCACTGAATGAGATGTTTGATCTTCAAAATTCACGTGTAGTGCACGCTGTTACTTACCATGTACATCCCTCCATATGGGGGACGTTATTAATTATCTCGGTACTTTCGATGGCAGCCTTAGGCTTCCAGTTTGCTTATAGTGGGGGGCGAAGGGTTTGGCTCTGTGTGTTGTTAGCGACCACATTTAGCTTAGTGCTATTATTAATTGAAGATTTAGACCGGCCTGATCAGGGTACTATACGCGTAAACCTGGCACCTATGACTGCATTGTTTAAATCTATGACTGTAGATCACAGGTAGTCGTGGTAGGATGTTGAGAATTATATTTTATAGTGTTTATTGGGTGCCCGGCTCAAATGACACTTGCTTAAGGCGTAAATGCCCAATATTGTCATTCCCGCGAAGGCGGGAATCCATTTGAAACAAAGCCATAAAACCCTGTGGATCCCCGCCTTCGCGAGGATGACGAGCTTAAGTAAGTGACTGCGTGTCTGGCCCAAAGTATCAGGTGTTATTTGAGGCAGTCTCTTATAAATAGAAGCTTACTTAGGGCCTTTAGTGGCTCATTAAGGGTTTGCTGTATTTTTGTATTATCTTCTCTGATGGTTACTACCGTCTGGGCAGAAACCGCTATAGATATTAAAGGTGTCGATTCAGCCCTGGAAGAAAACCTGCGTGCACATCTGGGCGACATAGATGATGCTGAATTCAAAAATCCCAGGCTGTTGGAGCGTAGGTTGAATGGCCTTATTACTGAGTCAACGCATGCACTAGGTTATTATCATAGTGAGTGGGTAATAAGTTTTCGGCCAAAGAGCATACTTATTGAGCTAACACCGGGGCCGCCTGTAATTCTTCTTGAACCAGAGATTAACGTTATTTCTAAGGCTGATGACCAGCCCGTCTTCACAAAAATTATTGAAAGCAATGGCCTTGTGTTGGGTAAACAGCTAGATCATTCCAAGTATGATGCATTAAAGAAACAACTGATGCAGCAGGCGAAACGCTTTGGTTTTTTTGATGCTGTTTATCGAACTAGTGAGCTATTGGTTGATGTGAGTGACAATACAGCGAAAATTAAACTGATCCTGGAAAGTGGTGAGCGCTATTATTTTGGTGCTGTCTCTTTTGAAGGAAGTCAGTTATCGAATGAGTTTATGGCTCGTATTCCCACTTTTAAAGAGGGGGATGCTTTTGATGCTAACGTACTCGCTAATTTTCGAAGAGACCTGTATGCAACGGGATACTTCTCTCAGGTAGTCGTAAGCACTGAGCAGGTGGCGATTGGTGTTGATCGTCGGGTGAACTTACATGTAAAAATGGATGATACCAGTCAGCATCATTTTGAGGTGGGTTTTGGTCTTGACACTGATACAGGGCCAAGAGTGCGCTTGAACTGGGATATGCCATTAGTTGGTGAAAAAGGACATACATGGCGATCTAAGCTAGAAGTATCAGAGCCTATTCAGGAAGTATCAGGCACCTATCGTATCCCTTTAGAGCAACCGTTAGTTCACTTTTTGTTGTTTGACTCAGGCTATACCCGTCAAAAAATAGAAACAACGGAGTCTAGTCTGGTCGAAATGGGAGTTTCTCGACTGAACCTTAAAGAGAATAACTGGCAGCACCGTTATGGTGTGAGTGTAGACTTTGAGAAATATCGACAAGGAAGTGATGACTGGAGTGAAGTTTACTATTTGGTTCCTGGTGTTAGCTGGATGAAGTCAGTATTCGACAAAGGCGGAGACCCATCCAGTGGTTATCGTTTATGGTTGGCATTTGAGGGGAGTACTATTTTACTAGGCTCAGATGCTAATTTCGTCAAAGCCCATTTCGGTGCACGATGGCTAACACCCTTATGGCAGTCGACGGCTAGAATGCTAACTAGAATAGAACTAGGTGCTATTGATACGTCTGATATATTAGAGTTGCCAGTATCACGACGATTTTATACGGGGGGAGATCAAACAATTCGTGGTTATGAATATAATTCAGTGGCTACCCGAGATGATGAAGGCGAATTGGTGGGCGGTCGTTACCTGAATGTCGCTAGCCTAGAGTTTAGTGAAAGAATAACGGATCGTTGGCGAGGGGCTGTTTTTGCTGACACAGGGCGCGCTTATAACCAACTTGATGAATCCTTTTCTAGCAGCGTCGGGCTTGGGGTGCGCTGGTTGTCGGTTATTGGTGAGGTTCGAGTAGACTTGGCTCATCCATTGGATAATGACAAAGAAACGCCTATTCGTTTTCACCTTTCAATGGGGCCGCCGTTGTGATTCGTCGACCATTGCGAACAGTGCTATTAAGACCTGTGTTAACAGCGCCGTTAATATTTATGGTGGTGTGTTTGATATGGGTACTCTCTACTAAAGAGGGGACGGTATTTGTCGCTTCCTTAGCCAATGAACTACTTTCCGAACTGCAAATAGATAATATTGATGGCTATTTGCTTGGAACGCTGCAGGCTGAGCGCGTGGAGTGGAGTGATGAATGGGGTGAAGTCTCTGTGACTGAGTTGAGCTTCGATTGGAACCCTATATGTTTTCTTAATAGTGAGCTTTGCATTGGCCAGCTACATGCAAAAAGGCTTAATGTTGCTGTACTGCTTCAAGGCGATGATGAAAATGACTCTGATAGCGCCTTACCTGAGATTATATTGCCTTTAGGAATTAATGTATCTTCGGCTAACATCGCTGAGTTTGGTCTTAAAATAGGCGAAAATGAGGATGTTATTACCAATATTTCATTATCCGGTGGTTGGGTTGATAGCCTGCTAGTGCTAGATACTATTGAAGCTGAATATCAGCAACTTAAGTGTATAACTGAGGGGAGTTTTGATTTTTCATTACCCTGGAAAAGCCGATTTAATGGTGATTTAAGCTATGAGTTCTCTTCAGATCAAGAGATAGAGCCCCTGCAGCTAGCCTTCAAACTCAAGGGTGAGCAGCTAAATTTTGATATAAGTGGTGACTTAACTGCTCGGGAATTAGAAGGTAACGTGCCTGCAATGTTGTCTGCTGTGGTCTCGTTTGATGAGCCTGAGTTACCACTTCTGATAACGCTTGAGTCGCCAGTGTCTTTGATGGACGCTATTAATGTTAATACATTATCAGTCGATGCGAGTCTTAAAAATCTGTCTGCCACAATAAAGAGTAGAATCAATACGCCGTACTGGAGTGAACTAGCCTTATTTATAGATGCTCAATGGATTAATAATAAGTTGTTACTCAAGCGCGCCGATATTAAAACAGAGAGCGGTGAATTGTCTTTACAGGGTAAATTGAGCAACACCCCTGCATTACCTTTTGAGTTGTCTGTTAGTTCTTCCCAAGTGGCTTTGCATACCTTAACCATACCTGAAGTATCCCTTGAAAAAGCTATTATTCCTTACCCAGTATTCATTGATAGTCTAATTAAACTTAAAGGGCAGTTCAGTGGAGAAAAACCTCAAGTAGACATTATAGTTAATAAGCTAGAAGGCACTTTAAACCATAAGCCAGTTTCTGCTGAGGGGCATTTGAATGTTACTTCAGATCTATTGAACATAGATCACCTGATGGTTAAATCGGGAAAGAACCACATTACTGGGCGTGGTGCATCAAATGATAAGACTCATGCCGTTAGTTTAAAGATACTTTTACCTGAGCCGGAGTTATGGGTGCCTGGTTTGACTGGGCATATTGAGGGCCATATTGAAGGTCGTATTGAAGCTAATGATCAGTCAGGTGGGGCATTGAGTAACGCTGATATTCGCGGTGAGTTGAGCTTGTCTGATCTAATATTTAAAGAGTACGCCTTACAGACAGCTTTACTGGATTTTGACATCAGAAAATTAGCTCAGCAACCAAGCCTATTGAAATTGAATATGCAAAACCTGAAACTAGGGGATGTAACACTTGAAAAGGCTCAATGGCAGCTGAAAGGTGATAAAGTTCAAACTGAGTTGCAGGGAGAGCTTGTGGTTCAAAACTATGGTGCGGCAGGGTTGCGCTGTGATGTTAAGTATATAACCTCTCCGCGTGATCTTATTGAGGGTGTGTGTGATGAGTTTAGTTGGCTCTCGAATATTTATCCTGATGCCTCATTCGGGTGGCGAAATAAAGATAAACTATCAGTTAACTGGGATGTCGCATCGTCAGCTTTGGAGCTTGACCCTTTTTGTGTTGTATCTCAAGAGGGGACTCTATGCAATAGTGAACTTGCTTCATGGAGCCCCGAAAAAGGCTATAGGGTTTCACTCAATGCAAAAGACATTTCTCTTCAAAGACAAAACCATCGCTGGCCAGAGTTGTTTAAACTTAATGGCATATTAAACGCGTCAGCTAAAGTGAGTCAGAAACCGGGCGAAACAATAGACGCTAATATTACGGTAGCTCTGCCAAAAGGTGATTTCTCTTTGGAAAAAAACACCGCTGATCGTCCCTTACATTTTATGGTTGACGATCTATCTTTGAAGGCCTCAATGCATAATGACCAATTAACCCTTAACAGTCGTTTCACATCACCTCAGCTGGGTGATATTCAAAGCCAGTTGGCTATAGCCGATATCGGAGGTAAACGAGCACTGTCTGGGGATATAGATATTGGCAAACTAGACCTGTCATATTTTGATGGAGTTATACCTTCTGTAGAAACAATGGAGGGCATAATTTCAAGTCAATTGACACTATCTGGATACTTAGAAAAACCAATTATTGAGGGTGACTTTAAGCTATCAGAGGGAGAGTTAAAGAGTGACTACCTCCCTGAAACGTTAAGGCAAATTAATATTGCTGCAAACTTTGATCAACAAACGTTGAGTTATAAAGGAAGTTTTGAGTCAGACGGAGGTAAGGCCACATTAGACGGTGAGCTTGATTGGGAGCAACAGTGGGTTTTAAAAACCTCATTAATGTCTGAAGCCTTTAAAATCACACCCCGCTCAGGTATTAATTTAACCATCAAGCCTACATTGTCTCTTTTGCTCAAAGACGGTAAGGCGGATGTTTCAGGAACGCTAGAAATCCCCAGTGCCAGGGTAGAACTGAAAAGCTTGCCCGCAGAAGCAAAGTCTGTCTCATCTGATGTACGAGTAGTAGGCCGAGAAACAGAAGAACTAGCCAGTACATATTGGAAATACAATACCAATATCGACATCATATTAGGGAAGGATGTACATTTCAGAGGGTTTGGCGTTAATACCTATTTAAAGGGAAATTTATTACTAAACCAAACAGAAAATGGCGCGTTCACAGGAACGGGGCAGGTGCTAACAGAAGATGGGTTTTATACCATATGGGGGCAACGCTTAACGGTAAAAGAGGGGCGGTTTAATTTTAGTGGTCCTCTGGATGAACCCGACCTGCAGCTAGATGCTACGCGTACTATTCCTGATGATAATGTGACCGTAGGTGTACGTGTTACAGGCTCTGCCAGTGACCCTGAGGTGAACTTTTATTCTCAACCGGCAATGAATGAATCTAAAGTATTGCACTACTTACTTACCGGACAGTCGCCAGACCGAGGAGCAAATAGCTCAAACCTTCTAAATAACATGGTGCTTTCTGCGGGTGTTTTTGGCTCGAGCGAAATTACAGAAGAGCTGGCCAGTAAGGTGGGTGTTTCTGACTTCCAGATAGCAACCTCTGGAGATGAAGATGGAACCAGCGTGGAATTAAGTGGTTATATTTCACCTGATATTTTTTTGAAATACGGGGTAAACCTTTATGATGATGCCAATACCGTAGCAATGAGATATCGCTTAAAACAAAACCTGTTTATTGAGGCGGCTAGTGGGATAAGTAGTTCTCTGGATGTTATTTATTCATTTGAGCACAGGTGATAACCCTTTCTGGGAACTTTCAACATTGCAACAAACAGTCAAGTAATCGACCCATATTGTCAAGCAGCTGTAATATTTCTTAGCTAACATGTGTCTGTACCGTAAACGAATTGGCTGATATGCCTAGCGGTTAGGGGTATCGAGAGAATAAAGCACATTAATAGCAATTGATTAAATCAAAGAGAGAAAATTATGGAAATGGAAATTTTTGTACCTCATTCAGAGCTTGAACAGAAAAACATGGAAGCCTTGGTTGCCTATCTGAATGACTTGTATTACTTCTAGTCGGCTTGCTTTCAATTAGTTATAAACAGTTGTCAGCACGTGCTCTGCCACCCTGAATAATCAACATAGTTCAAATAGGGTGGCTTTTTATATTATAACGATATTTTATTCGCCTCGTTCACCTTCACCAATACGATAGCCAACCGTCATCATAAATGTTTGGTCATTGTAGTTTTCATCAAGACTATAAAAATTGCGTACATCGGTACGAATTGACCACTTCGGTGTTACTCGATAATAGAGGCCTATTCCTGAGTTAACATTGTTTTCATCGCTGTCATTACCTTTGTCGCTATCAAAATCAATTTGACCATAACCGAACACCACATAAGGTCTCCAGCGACTTTCAGCATTGAAGAAGTACATACCATCAACGTGGTACTTTTGAATGTCTATATTAGCAGAGCCGTTAGTGCTATTTAACTCGCTGTCTAGAGTCGAATAATGCAACAGCGCAGCAAAGCTGGGGGAGAAATGCAGCCCGAGGCCCATACCACCAAATACTTCATCATCAAGATTACGTTTACTGTCGAAGCTGAAATAACCGACACTGGGAGAAAACTCGATAATACTGTTAGTTACTTCTTCTGCGTATGAGATATTTGTCGTAATCATTGCAGTGACGAGTATTACTTTCTGAAAAATTTTACTAAGCATGATATTTACCTGTTGTTATTAAATGCTTATTCTTTAAGCTCATAACCTTTTAAATTGCAGTTTAAAAACTGAATACCATATCAACGCCCCAATAACCGCTGTAAGACTCCCCTGCAACCGCATCAAAATACGTTGGAACAGGGGATATCATACCCATGCCTGTTTGTATTAGGTCTTTACCAAGCATGCTATTAATACCTTCCCCTATTGTATCGACAGGATCGAGAAAGAAGAGTGCAGTACTTCCCCAGCCTTCAGAACCCCAAACGGTTCCACCATCAGCGATTATTTCTTTCTCTGTTTGGTGTGCCCATTCACCATAAATCCAACCACCGACAGGGGTCACCACCAAATCTTGAATAGAGGGCACTTCAGCAAAGGCCTCTAGACCATACTCCCAGTAAAATGTAGACATTAAGGCCGAATAACTAAATGAATCCCACTGGCTATAGCCTGACTTACGAGCTACTTGGTAATAGACCCCCCCAAAGTATGGGTGTCCAATATAGTTGATGGCCCAGTTATCCTCATCCCATACGGGGCCTTCTCTTACATTGTCCCACCATTTTTCAAGTAATCTATCATCACTTCGATCCCAGTTTGAAATTTCTGGAGGAAGTAAGGCGATAAAACCTGCTACACCAACCCCAAGGCCAAACATAAGCTTGGTTTGTGACCAAAGGCGCTCACTGTCTTCCCCATTTTGAGGGTCCCATAGGGTGACTGCATAGGGGGATGGGTTTGATTCATCCTGTTGATTTTCTGCTTGAGGTCCTTCCGTTGTGTTTGACGCAACGGCTTGATAACTAAGCAGAAGTGAAGCAATTAGGGCGTAAGTGATTTTTGGCATAGTGTTTAATACTGGTCGGTTGTCGAAAAATAACAGTTTTTCAGCTGAGTTATCCATAACATCACTGCTTATTGGATGGAATACAAAGAGAACTGAGTAAACGTTATTGGTAATTGTAGTGCAATTAAAACGTTAATACCAAGTCAATGCCTAAGTAGTCACCATAAGACGCCATGGTCACTGGCTCAACGTAATTTGGGAATTGAGATATTGTCGCTGCTCCGGAGCGTATTAATTTCTTACCCAGCATATGGTTTATACCTGCTCCAATCTTATCTACGGGGTCAAGAAAAAATAGTGAGGTGCTTCCCCAAAATTCAGATCCGAGAGCCATACCGTCGTTGGCAATAATTTCTTTTTCTTTGTTGTAAGCCCACTCTCCATAAATCCAGCCACCTATGGGGGTTACTACCAGGTCCTGAATAGAGGGTACCTCTGCAAAGGCTTCCAGGCCATACTCCCAATAAAAAGTCGACATTAAAGCAGAGTAAGTAAAAGAATCCCATTGGCTATAGCCAGACTTGCGGGCTACCTGGTAATACACTCCGCCAAAGTAGGTGTGGCCAATATAATTAATATGCCAGACATCTTCATCCCAAATAGGACCGCTACGGACATTGTCCCACCACTTTTTTATCGGTTCACTGCTGTCAAAATCCCAGTTTGATACATCTTCTGGTAATAGAGATATCACTCCCATAGCCCCGACCCCCAGCCCGAATAAGAGCTTGGTTTGAGACCACAGTCGGTCTTTATCTTCATTATTTTGAGGATTCCAAAGAGAGACCCTATAAGGAGAGGGGGCTGATAGCTCTGGCTGAGGACCTTCCGAGTTTTTTGATCGCGTAGAAATATCTGCCAAGACCGTTGTTTGGTAGTTAAAAATTAGAAAAGCGACTAGGCTGTAAACAACTTCTCGCATTATCAAGGGGGGAACAATGTTAGTTGTAAGGACTATGGCTTAGAGAATAGCCTATTTTTTCACTCGATATTTATTATAGGTGATATTCTCGGAATGATATTGGAATTTACAGGTAAGAAATATAGACTCTAGATCTAGGAAAAACACATTGAAGTATCTCATAAAACAGAAAGGAGAAATCTGAATGAAACGATTGATATTAATAGCCTTTTCGGCATTGCTATTAGCACTAACTGGGTGCTCAACAGTCACTAAAGATATTCAAATTACAGCAGAAGCTGACCCAAAAATCAGCTTTGCAGGTTATAAAACGTATACATGGTTGGGGGCTGCGGCCATCATGTTTGATGAAGCAGGTCGTTGGGAGCCACCAGCGTTTGATGCTGATACCGAAGTAAAGTTTTATATTGATCGCGAATTAAGAGCACGAGGCATGGCTGAAAATGCCTCTAACCCAGACTTGCTGGTTGCTTTTGCTGCTGGGATTGATATGGACAACATTGAGTTTGTGAAGAATGATAAAAATGAACTCGAGACTCTTAAAAACATTCCTAAAGGCGCGTTGATGGTTATTCTGGTTGATGCAAATAGTGGTTTGCCTATTTGGGTGGGGGCTGCAGCTGCAGATATTCAAGAAAATGTTGATATAGAAACAGCAAAAGTCAGGCTTAATTATGCTGTAACTGAGATGTTTAAAAAGTTACCTAAGTAGAGCTTACATAAATAGAAAGGATCAGTTTAGATGAAAAAGCACTTGATACTTGCATCAGCTCTATTGGCTTGCTTGCCTGTAAACGCAGACGTTTTGGAGCTTAATAACGGAAAAACGTTTGATGGCACAATGATCGGCAGAGATGGCGATAATATCCAGTTTGAGTCGGATGGTATTTCAATGACGTTTAAGGCATCAGATGTAAAAAATATATCTGTTGGCTCAAGTGCTGCTCCAAAGGGGGCTGAACCGACGAAATCTGCAGAACCTAAAAAAGTAGCAGCCGATAAACGACCTGCTGTGTCTGCGGGTACGCGTATTGTTGTTACCTTGAACCAGGCGCTTGATAGCGCTAAAGTAAAAGAAGGGCATAAATTTACTGCTGCACTGGAATCTGCACTTGTGGTAGGTGGTGTAACTATAGCGGCATCAGGTTCTACGGTTTATGGGATCGTTCATGAGAGCAAGTCATCAGGACGCCTAGTCGGCTCTTCATCCATTCTTCTTTCGCTCACTGATATTAAAGTTAATGATCAAATGAAGCCGATTAAAACCTCTGGTATTAAGGGGGTAACTGAAAATACGGCTAAAAATACTGCAGGTAAAACTGCGCGTGGGGCTGCTATCGGTGGTTTAATTGATGGCAAAAGTGGTGCCAGAACCGGAGCAAAGGTAGGGGTAGGCGCTTCTATTCTTACTAGAGGGAATCAGGCGGTTATCCCTGCCGGGGCTCTGCTAGAATTTACTTTGGCTGAAAATGCGCAGTTATAAATTGCTGTAATCTAATTAAGTGACCGGAGGTTAGTCAAATAGCCCCGGTTATTTTGTGAAACCAAGCTAGTAGGGGGGGACCCTAATTTATAATCCCCTCTGTCCTATCTAGCTGAGAAACGCTACGACTCTCATAAAGTACTCCCTATAAAATATACATAAATAGACTATTATCATTAGTATTCATCTATAAATGTTTGCGGTCTTGATTTTGCTTTTATGAAATATCAATTACCCTAGATGTTCAGTAGAGGACAGATATTTATGATCAAATAATAAGGTTCCTTCAATGAAAAAAATAGTATGTCAGTATCTTATTTCAATCCCTTTGGCACTGACTGTGTCAGGCACTTCTTTCGCCGAAGAACAGAAAGAAGTGCAAGATATGAGTGACCCGCTGGCTGTTTACACACAGCTTGGTGCGGGTTATACCGATAAAGGGATTAATTTTAAAGCAGGCCAGTCATATGATTCTGGTAAGCCTGCTACTATGGCGATGAATGTTCTAGAGGTAAAAGGTGTTTGGGGTGATACCCTTGGCACCAGAGATGACCTTGTAGATGATGTGGATTTTATTCGTTTTAGAAACTTCATTGTTAATTCTGAGAATGGCCAAGGTTCACAAGTTGATGTAAATTACAACCTGAACTCAAAGTCAGGTTCTGCTTCATATTCATTAATTCAGGCAACGCCAAAAATGGGGCTATTCCAGTTTTTTCCACTGGCAGGTATTGGTATTGCGGTAGCAAATAATGTTAATGAGCATCCCCTATGGGCTGATGAAGACTCCCCTAGCGGATTTAGTATTCCCGGTGCTTTTGCCATGGTTGGTACTTATGGAAAAATGAATATTACAGATAAAATATGGCTTAACTACAACCCTGTGTGGCTTACATCAATAGGTGGCTCTCAAGCCTATGAAGATAATGCCTATGGAGAGGATCAAAGCTCAATCTATACTCATGAAGCCGCAATAAGTTATCAAATTACGCCAGTGATGAATGTTCGTTATTTTGCAAACTGGACAACTCACTTGAGCTTTGATGACGGTGATCATCGTATAGAGATTAACTATCAGTTGTAGCTAGCCCTGCTTTCCGTTTAATGTGATGGAAGGCAGTTCATTAAAATAGCGGTAGTAATCAGCAGAAAATTGACCCATGTGAGTAAACCCTAATTTATGGGCAGCAGCCATTACTGTTGTATCTTCAGAGGCCGATTTCTTTAAACTATTATGAGCTTCTTGCAGTAAAAATCGATTAAGGTATTTTTTAGGTGATAAGCCGATAACACTGTTAAACAACCTTTCCAGTGTTCGTTCCGACGCCTTAGTATAATGACAAATTTCTGATACAGGCACTCGCTCTCGTTTCGTGTGAATAAAGTGCAAAGCGTCACCTAATACTTTCATTCTTCGTTCTTTAGCAAGTGAGAATGATTGGTGGCTGGCAGACTCAAGTAGTGAACTTAGCCCTTCAAATAACGTGGCATCTTGTAGTGTTTGGCACGACTCACCATAGGGCGAACATGATTGGAGTGTTTTGGTTAAGCTTGATAACTTGGTATAGAGCTTAGCAATGTCATTTTTGTCACAGCGTATGACCTGTTCTTCAGGTCGAATCTTAATTGAACTATTTACATTAACCGATTGTTTGAGCCAGTCTTCTGGTACCGATAAGGAGAAGACTTCGAACCCTTGTTTAGATATAGACTCCATCTCTCCGCTTTTATTAAACAGTAGAACTTGTCCGCCTGTAATATGTTTCCCACACCAATAAAGATCGGGATGGTTTGGGGGAAGAATAGCAATATTTCTTGCCCCTACGGGGGCTAGCGCTCGTTGATCAACCGCTAGACCAAAGTGAGCAAACGAAAGTTGGGTTTGACCAGTGTGTGACTGGAAAAGGTGAATGCTCTCAGTGTCAGGTGACGATAACGCTCTAAAATCAACATCCCAGTCTTTAGCTAGCTCGTTGAATTGATCAAACTCATCGCAGACTAAAGAGAATGAATAAGCCTCACTCATCTTGCTAAATCCTTATTTAAATTATGGAGTTAAATCATCGAGTTTTTATAAAAATGTCGGTTTTTAGATACGTGATTTACGATATATCAATTATTCTATAGTTACAATATGTTGCGGAATTTATTGGGATCATCTCGGAGCAAAGTTGTATTGCTTGAAAATAGCGTTTGTGTCGGTAGTTTTGTTGACTACACTACATTAACCATTTCGTAATAAGTTTTACTAGGGTTTTAATGAGTGAATAATCAAGGCAGTCTAAATCTACTGACTTATTCACTAAAAGTTTGCACACTTCTTAGTAAACGTACTAGATTAAAATTATTAGAAATTAAAAACAATTTATGCTTTATAAACATAACCTACGAAGCAATTGAAAGGGGAAACAAGTATGCGACGCGTATGCAAAATGCTGGTGTCAGTTATCGGCATATCTCTTGTGTCTGGACCTGCATTAGCAGCCGAAGACAAGCCGATAATCAGAGATGCTGAATACCAGATTCTAAAAGCACAAAATGGAGCCGAATGGGTAAAAGATGATAAGGCTATATCATCTAAACTGGCTGAGGTACGTAAGAAAAACGGTGGCAAGCCACCTAATATCGTTTATATATTGCTTGATGATGTAGGTTTTGGCGAAATAGGTATGGATGATCTGAGTGTTATCCGTGGCTATAAAACACCTAACATGACGGCTATGGCTAAAGAGGGGTTGAGCCTAAACCGAATGTATACTGAGCCATCGTGTACACCCACGCGTGTAGCGATGATGACGGGGCGTTATCCAAGCCGTACAGGTACATCGGAGGCTAAGGCCACGATTTCCGGTGATGGTTTAAATGCTGAAGAATATACCATTGCAGAACTCCTAAAAGATGCGGGCTATTACACCTCTCACGTGGGTAAATGGCATATGGGTGATATTGAGCAGGCCTACGCCAATAATCAGGGCTTCATGAGTGCTGAATTTCCGATCCACCAGCAGGGTCAGTTGGCCATCATGGGTAGGGAAATGCAAGATGCTGACATTATTCGAGGTGTCCATCCTGATAAAGAAGACCAAACCTTTACCATGGATAAGTTATTTATTCCTGACCCTGCGCATATGGTGACCGGTGTAGAGCTTCGTAAGGGCAAGCTGTATGAAGTAGAAATGGAAGCGGGTGAAGCCTGGACTCAGAAGAAATACCGGGAAATGAATGAGCGTTATCAGCGTAATGCGATAAAAGAGCTCGGCACTCTTGCCAAACAGGATAAACCTTTCTTCCTTAACTACTGGCCGCTATTTCCATTGTCATTTGTGCAAGAAGGCATAGCAGAAAATAAAACTCTCAATGGCGGCACTATGGCTGGCATCCTTACAGAGGTTGACCGTTGGGTTGGGGATATAATTAAGGAAGTTGATAAGCTTGGGATCGCTGATAACACCATTATTGTGTTGATGGGCGACAATGGACCGTTCATGCAGTATGCAGGTCCGACCGGACAATCTGACCGTATTTATCGTGGTGGTAAAGCTGATCACCTGGAAGGTGGCGTACGGGTTAATGCCTGGATGCAATGGAAAGGGGTTATTGAAGCAGGCAGTTCAGCGGAAGATATTTTTCACGTGAGTGACCTATTTACCACCTTTGCCCGTTTTGCCAATGCAACGGACCTTATTCCCAGAGATAGAGTCATTGATGGTGTTGACCAAACGGGCATGATATTACTGGGTGAAACCCGCGGTCGTCGCGACTACGTGCATATTTATGAGGGGCCACAGTTGAAGTCTGTGGTTAAGAATAAATACAAAATGCACTTACCACCACCGGGAGCAAACCCCATTGCCGCAACTATATTTGATCTCTACCGTGACCCTCGTGAAGAGCGCCCTATTGAATCGATTAAATACGGGCCATGGGCTGGTGGGCAGTTTGCCGGCATGGTTAAACGTCATATGGCAATGAAAATGAAATTTCCTGACAGAAAGGCTGTTTATGATGTGCCTTATGGTGGCATTGAAAATTTAAGGCCTGAAACTAAGAAGGTTGTTGAGATTTTTGTTGCTGGCTCTCCGATGCTGATGAATAAAAAGAAGTAAGCTTCTTACTTAAGCTTTAGCGATTAAAACTTCACCGGAAGGCCCCGACAAAAACGGGGCCTTTTTTGTGTTAACGTTAACCGGTTACAAGTGAGATCTATAAGGATATTAATATGAAAATTATTTTTAATCTGTATGCACTAGCGCTAGCTGCATTCGCTATATTCTGTGCTGTTTTGATGACAGATGTGGGCCAGATGATAGGTGTACCAAGAGACTGGTTATTAAACTACTTCCGTTATATGTCTCTATTCTGGGTAGCCCAAGCGGTCGCATTAGCGGTTCTTTGGGGCGCGAATATTCGTGGTAAGTTCTGGAACCCCGTATGGATGTGGTTAGCCTTTGTTGGTGTATTGTTTACCTTCTGGGTAGAGGCTTATGCTATGCCCGTCGCATTCCCAACTCAGCAGTTCAACGCTACATTTTATTCTGTAGATGAAGCTGATCAATTGATTCCTGACGAAGATTCTCGTGTTTATGTGACCGAGGTGAACGGGGAAATGCGTATTTTTCCACGCTATCATCTACAAGTCCCCCACGTAGCAGGCTGGGAGTCTGAAGACACAGGTTATGCTATTACTTTTTGTGGGCTCTCTAATTTGCCTATGGTCGTTGAGACAGACTATGGTTTAGGTACGCCTGATTTACAGGTACTAGGTCAAGCACACAATAACCTTATATTTAAAGATGTGAACAATGGTAGTGCTATCCAGCAGATCACCATGCAATCAGAGTTTACTGACCATCAAACCACAGTTCACCCTAATACTATGATGGAGTGGGAAACGGCTAAAGCGATGTACCCTGATGCTAAGGTCTTTATCTACCCTATGGATCGAGTAATCGATGATGTCATGCTAGGGCTATTCGAGGATCCCCTACAAGACCAAAGAGACATTAATAACCCTGACTTTATATTCGACACACTGAATCTTGATGATACACGTCTTAACCCTAAGCAAGAGATTTTCGGATATAACAGCGGTACACAACAGGTCGCTATTGATCCTGCATTTGCTCGTGAAAATGATGGTTTTGAATTTGAGGTAAGCGGTCAAATGCTAAAAATATCTACTGATGGCCAGATAGTTCGATTGCTAAATGCAAAGGGTCAACAAGTGCCGACACACAATGGTGTTCATTATGGTATCTGGACTCAGTTTTTCCCTAATACTGAAGTTCTAAAAGGAGATACTTAATCCGCGCGTTGTCCATATTAATTTACATAGATATTGAGCCAAATAAAGGATTAAAGTTATGATGAAAGCCAATAAAAGTAATAATATTAAGCATCAAAAATATGGGCTCTTAGCGATTATTGCGCTCTGTTTTATAATGGCTGGGTGCGCGTCTAAAACCGCTAAGGAGGAAGACTATTCTGGCTTTCTCAGTGACTACACAAAATTAGTGAAAGGTCCTGGTGTTGGTGGAGGTGAGGTACTTAGCTGGATAAGCCCGGTATTAGCCGAACGTAAATATACTAAGGTCATGCTTGACTCAGTTATTATCTACCCAGCCCCTGAGCCTGGGCCGCAGCTTCGTAGGGAAGTGCTTACAAGCATGTTGGCTTATTTAAATAAAGAGCTCAGAGAAGAAGTGGGTAAGACATATGAGATCGTAACTGAGCCCGGTAAGGGTGTTGTTCGCTTGCGTGCCGCTGTAACGACTATTGAAACCACGCTAGAAGATCTAGCTGTTTATGAATATATTCCTATCGCACTTGCTCTCGCTGGTGCTTCAAGCGCAGCAGGTATTAGAAGTCAAGCGGTTGAAATATTTGTAGAAGCTGAATTGACTGACAGCTTATCCGGCGAAAGGCTCGCGGAGGCTATACGAAAGGGCTTCGGTGAATCTGTAGGAGGAAGAAGAGAGCAGGTAGAGGTAGAGAATGTTCGTCCTGTACTGGATGGGTGGGCTAAATCTTTAGTAAAAGTTCTTGATGTATCAATTAAATAGCATGGGATTAGAATGGGGTTGAAATAAGCTTCAACCCCATTGATTAAAGTTTTTTTATGGACTACTTTTGTTCAGGGCGTCTCTTCGGTCTATGCCTTTTAACTTCTATTTCAAATGACTTTAGCTGCTCAGCGGTTAATACCGGTGATAGTCTCTCAATTGTTTCCTGATGTAATGCTTTCATTGCCTCGTGTTCAGTTTCTCTTGAATCCTTATATTGCTCGTGAACATTCTTCCTTTTCTGGTGCTGCTCATCCATGATGGTACGAAACTGTTCAGTTTGGTTATCACTTAAGTTCAATTTTTCTATCATACGTTCAGGGCCTCGTTTGTGCCTGTTTTGCTCTTCTGCATAACTGAACTGAGTGTAAAGAGTAGCTGTAATTAGTATGAATACAGCTAAGAAACCTAGGGTCGATTTATAAATAGTGCTCATTGATTATCTCCTACTTTATTGAAGGGGGCTTATGCGTAAAACTAGGATTAAATGTACGCCCGAATAAAGGAAGAAATGTGGATTAAAAAAGGATGATGGTTATTTAGTATCTATCTAGAAATGCACCTTGTTGTCATCCTCGCGTAGGCGGGGATCCAGTGTTTTTATTTAATCCTGAGTAATGGATTCCCGCCTGCGCGGGAATGACAGTTATTTTTAAATCTCAAATTTATAACCCACACCGTAAACCGAGTGAATTAATTCTTGCTCTGGTAATGCATCGATTAATTTTTTACGTATTTTCTTAATATGGCTATCGATGGTTCGGTCACTAACGATTCTGTGATCGCTGTAGATATAGTCCATGAGCTGGGCTCTGGAATAGATTCTTCCCGGCTCAGAATAGAGTTTATTTAAAAGCTGAAACTCTACCGCGGTGAGTGAAACCTCCTGATCATTTACATGGGCTTTATATTTTCTTTCATCCAGTGTTACTAGATTTGATTCACTTGATTTTTCCGATGTTACGGCTACATGAGGTTGAAAGCGCCTTAATACGGCTTTGGTGCGAGCGACGACTTCACGTGGGCTGAAGGGTTTGCAAATATAGTCATCAGCACCTAACTCCAAACCCAGCAAACGGTCAATTTCTTCAACTCGCGCAGTGATCATTATGATAGGGATGTTAGAAAACTGTCGTATCTCTTTACAGATTTCCATGCCGTCTTTTCCTGGCAGCATGAGGTCTAATAATATGAGGTCTGGCGGGGTGCTCTGTACATAAGGTAGTACATCTAACCCGTTATCTATTATGGTGGTTTCATAGCCTGATTGCGTTAGGTAGTCTTGTTCTATAGCGGCTAGCTTTGGTTCATCTTCTACGATTAATATTTTTAGAGACATATCCTTGAATTCTCGCTTTTAGCCTATGTTTAATTTTACGTTTTTTAGCATAGAGGTAGCTTTATGGTAATCCACACGCCGCCAAAAGGAGAGCGTGCTGCTGAAAGTGTTCCTTCATGGGCTGAAACAATATTCTGGCAAATAGAGAGCCCTAAACCGGCTCCTCCTGATGCTCTGTTTCTTGAGCCCTCTACTCGATAAAGGCGTTGAAATAACTTCTTCAATTCATCGGGTTCAACGCCGGGAGCTGAGTCTCTAAAGTGGAACAGTACATGATCCTTCTCAGGCTCTTCTATAACTTCCAGTGTACCAGGGGCGTCTGTATAGCGTAGTGTGTTTTTTAGAAGATTACTGAACAACTGTTTGAGGCGCTTGGCATCGGCCTGACAAAAATATGAATCTTCTTTTGATTGCGTATAGAGAATGTTAATGCCTTTTTGAGCAAAAACACGTTGGAAGCCTTCAACCGTATCTTCAAGTACTTCACCTGGGTATAACTTTTCCTTTTTATAGCTTAGCGCTCCGATGTCAGACATCGATAACTCATAAAGGTCGTTTACTAACTGGCTAAGGTGCTCAACTTCACTGTGTAATGAGGCTATAGCATCGGGGGTTGATTGTCTTATACCATCTTGAATGGCCTCAATTTCACCTTTTAACACGGCTAAAGGAGTACGAAGTTCGTGTGATATATCCGCAATCCATTGCTGTCGTGATTTTTCATTTTCTGACAAGGTATGAGCAAGGGTATTAAAGTCTTTTGATAGTTGACCCAGTTCATCTTTACTAACAATGGGGATGTTTGTGCTGTAGTTACCTTCGGTGAGTTTTTTGGTTCCTTCGGTTAAGTGCTTAATGGGTTTAACCAGGTGCGCAGCTATAGGAAGTGCTATGAACAGGGGCATTAAAACCATAATCAGTGCAATCCAGCTGAATGCTTCAGCCTGCTGCTCAACAAACACTCTATCTAGCTCGCCTGTAAGTTCTTTTTTTCTGGGTTGACCCACGTAGCCAACCAGCGTTCCATTACTGCTGATAGGGTAAAGTATGATATTGCTCAACTCATTCTTGCGGCCAAAGATAATATTTTTATCTTTATCTAAAAGAAATGGCCTTTCTGAACCTTCTGGTTGTGGTGGAGGTGGCGAGCCGAAGGGAGGGGGGCGAAAGCCTTGACTTAAATTGTCGGTGCCTCCCTCTTCAAAGCGAGGTGGAGGTCTTCTGTCGAATCTAGATCTTCTGTTCTCTGGTTGAAAACCTTCTCTCGGAGGACGTTGGGGGAGTTCTATTCCTAGGCTTTCAGAAAAGAGCATGCCCCAATATCGTCTATTATTCTGAAGTCGCTCCCAGCCCTTTGCTTGCTGCCATTCTTCACTTAATTTTTGAGCTAGCATTTCATATTTTGGGCTTTCCTGAGCATTGATATAAGCTAGGAAACCTCGGTCAAAACTCCACTGCATGACCAGGTACATACAAAGTACCAAGCCGCAGGTGGCGTTTAGAAGGGTGGCCATAATTTTGAATCGAATGCTATTCATGGATGATCTTCATGGAGATTGCTGTTCACAAGAATGAAGTTATTACTATACCTGCCAATTAAGCAAAATGTAGCCTGTGGTTGTTGCTTCCTAATTTTTTTCACATTCTGAGTATGTGTTTTAATGTCGGTAATTAGAATCAATATAGTTTAGTCGTGAGTTTTCTCGATGCATCTTCTGAAAAGAGCACTTCAAACCGAAGAAATACAAATGGATTCACATTAAAGTCTTCTTCTCTTGGAAACTCAACGCCGGGTGTTAATTCATAAAAAAACCAGTTTTTATAAAGTCTTCGTCGATACGTGACTTTGGTGTAATAGTTGGTAATTACGCTATGGTTTTTCCTATGTTCCCCGGTGAAGCCCACTGCATATTGAATGGCTCGTTTATCATCTATATCCTGGTAAAGTGATACCTGTTCAAGAAGGTCAAATTGTTCTTCTCGTTCACGCCAGTCGAGAGCATTGGTTATTCTTAGAAAGTAGTCTTCCGAGTTTAAGAATGACCGGTCAAAATCAAACTGAGTGTAGGTTCCAAGGCCTTTACTTTCGTACCAGAATATTTCCTGAGAGAAAACCATATTCCAGTAATCACTTAAATCCCAGCGCCTAACGCCTCTGGCACGGGTAAAAGGGTCGGGGGGCCATCTGGCTTTTACGCCCCAGTCAAATGATAGTCTTTCCCAGCTGTTGGAGTCTAACAGGTAGCGAAATGACGCGTATAGATCATCGCTTTGACTGCTACTAGTGCTTGGTAGTTGAGCGTTATTACGTTCTTCTATACTTTGGGTTTGATCTAGGTCGCTTTCAATAACAAGTCTTAATTTCTTTTTAGCAATAGGGAGGTCTAGGCTAAACCTGAAGCGAGGCTTGACCTCTATTCCATCATTCTTTGATAAGTCAAAATCAAAATAAACTTTGAGATAGCTTTTGTTGGTATCTTGCATGGTTTCGGTATCGCCCATAAAGCTATCAATATATGAACCGATGTTAACAATATCCTTAGACCACTTTTCTTGTTTTTCGTCCGCCCACTTTAATGTTTCCTGACTAATAAAGCCTGTATCGTCATTACTAGTAGAGTTGTCTGTTTTAGCTTCAGGCAATGGTTCGCTATTTCCTGCAACAGCTGACTGTGCCGTAATGGAGGCAAGAAACAGAAGGAAATAGAAAAGGGGACGCTGTATCATGGGGTTAAATTCAGACTATTGTAGTTTAATGAAATTATAGATGAATTTTGGGTATTATTGTTCGTCGTTTAGAGATAATTTAATCAATATGGATAATACAGGCATTGTTTTATAACTCTTTATTTTCTGCACTCATTTTTCTGTGTTGTTGCCTGATTATACCCAGCACAAATGCCGCTGGTGAAAACGAGTCTGCGAACTATGCTTTTGCTAACTACTTGGGGAGTGGTATATATCGAACCTCAGGGCAAGATGCAACGGTGGTTAATATGCCATTTTCGTATCAGATGGAACGTGATGATGGCATAGATTTTAAGCTTCGTTTGCCTGTGTCCGTCGGATTTTTTGATTTTGAAGTTAACGACATTCCTGATGACGGCATTCCCACAAAAATAGACACCCTATCTTTTGTGCCTGGTGTTGAGTTTGATTATCTTTATAGCGATAAGCTTACAATAATTCCTTATTTTGATCTTGGCTGGGCTGGAAATATGACAACAGGCAGCGATACTGCGGTTTATTCGTCAGGGGTCTCTGCTTTGTATGAGTTAAATGGTGGTGCGTTTGATCCGTTGTGGGTTAATCGCTTATATTATGCTGGCTACTACACGCTTGATACGAATAGTAAAGACGGATATGCGGCCTTTCAGACTGGAATAGACTTAGGTCTCCCCAATCGATTTAAAATGCTAGGACACGCTATTCAGCCCACGGTGTTTGCCACAAGTTATTGGTATTTTGTCGACCTTACTTTTGATGCGCCGGGCAGCCAGGATATATCTATCAGCAGTAGTTATGAAGTTGGTTTTACGTTGGCATCAGAAAAGCCGATAGGCTATTCGTTTTTATCTCTTGACCGGTTGGGTGTAGGCTATCGCTTTGGCAAAGACTTTTATGCCTGGCACTTGTTGTTTGATTTGCCTATTTGAGCCGCAGCATGAATGATCTATTCTGCTTGATTAATGTTTGTAATTTTTTGAAGTGATTTTTTGTAATGTTAATATATTGACTTACAATAATAAAATCGGCAGTTGGTAACTGCGTGCCTGAGTCTAAATCATGAGGGGATTACTATGCGATATAACTTTTTAAAACCGCTAAGCCTGGCTGTATTAGCTGCGTTACCGATAAGTACATTAGCAGGTGGACTATGGATAAATGAGCAGGGCTCGCCTGTTATGGGAAGAGCAGGTGCAGGCGCCGAAGCGGGCACTGATAACGCTTCTGCTGCTTTTCATAACCCAGCCAGTATGAGTCGTATTGATCAGTCTCAAGTAATGGTGAGTGGAGGCTTTATTCATGCAGAAACTGCTTTTAATCTAGAGAGTAGTGGCGTAATTAACGGCACTGATGATGGTGGTGATGCGGGCGGCACGACAATTGTCGGTAGTGCATTCTATGTCCGGCCACTGAACGATAAATGGCGAGCGGGTATTTCAGTGGCACCTCTTACGGGTGCTGAGCTAGATTATAACTCTGGTTGGGCTGGCCGGTTTCATTCCCAATCGGTAGAAATTATGGGTGTTTCAGTTATGCCCTCGGCTAGTTATCAGGTTAATGATCAGTTATCTGTTGGACTTGGCTTGCCTATTATGTATTCAACGCTTGATATGGAGATTGGCGGAGTAACGGGTGGCAAAGCCGAAATTGATGGTGATGATACACAAGTGGGTATTCACCTTAGTACCTACTATCAGGTGAATGATACTACTCGTTTCGGTGTGTATTACCAATCGGAATTTGATATGGATTACAGTGGTAAAGGGAAGGTTTCTGATGATTTTGACCCTTTGCCTGGCCGTACTGCCAGCTCTAATACAGAACTCACCTTTGCTGCAAAGTTGTATGCTGGATTAACCCACGAGTTTAATGACAAATTAAGTGGGCATTTAACATTAGGCTGGGAAGACTGGAGTTCTATGGATGAGGTTAACCTTTCCGTAGCTGGTGGTGCTGACCTGAATCGTAACTGGAGAGATACCTACCACTATGCTGCGGGTATTTCCTATTCGGTAACCGATACCTGGCTATTAAACACGGGGCTGGCCTATGACACTAACCCTATTGACTCTATAGATCGTACTGCTGATATGCCCATTGACCGCCAGGTGCGATACGCTTTTGGTGTGGAGCTTGATTTACCGGCTGGGCCAACCATTGGTGCACAGCTTGTTTATGCTGATTATGGCAGTGCAAAAATAAATACAGGCTCTCCAAACAACCCACCTCTTACCGGTTATGCGGGTGACTATAGTGACAATGACCTGATTTTCTTTTCTATAAGTGCAAACTGGGAGCTTGGAGAGTAAAACTTCCATTGGTTTTCAGTCATTAGCATGGGTAGTTAAAAGTTCTAGGTTAAAGGAGCTTATGAAATGAAGGTAAGAATAAGTCAATGTTTGTTAATCATATTGCTGGTGGGTTTAATACTGCCGGCTCATGCCAGAACTAAATTGGTTGTTCAAATTACTGTGGACGGTTTACGCGCTGATTTGTTAGACCGATATCAGAAAGGTTTTGGTAAAAGTGGTTTTAATTACTTTAAGCGAAAAGGTGTAACTTACAAAAATGCGCATTATTCGCATGCTAATACAGAAACGATAGTAGGGCATTCTACATTGGCAACAGGCGCGTCACCCTCAACGCACGGAATGATAGGGAATGCGTGGTACGATGAGGCCGCAGGGAGTGTTATCTATAATGTTGAAGATGCTAATTACCCTCTGTTACATGAAGGTGAAAGTAAAAGTAATGAAACAGGCCTTGAGAGCTTTGACCCTTCGCAAAAAGCCATTAAGTCAAACGGACGCTCACCTAATAATTTATTAGTCGGTACTTTTTCAGATGGCTTGCAGGGGTTTTATATAGGCAAGTCAAAAGTGTATGCAATATCTGGAAAGGATCGTGGTGCTATCCCCTTAGCTGGGCATGGAGGGAAAGCGCTTTGGTATGACGCTAAAACAGGAAACTTTGTTACTAGCACTTATTATTACAAGGATGAGCCGCAATGGTTATCAAACTGGAACAACCTTGGCAAACCTGAAAAGTATGCAGACACACAATGGACCTTGAGTGATAAACCAGACGCCTATGTGCTGTTAAATAATGATGATAGAAGCTTTGAGGTAGACTTAAAAGGTTTCGGTAAAGTATTCCCTCACGCTTTTGGGCCTAAGGAACATCCGTTATTTTATACTCGCCTTCTCGTAAGTCCTGCGGCTGATCGTTTAACGAGTGATTTAGCTAAAACGATTGTACGAGAAGAAGCTCTGGGTAAAGATGATGTGCCTGATTTTCTATCTGTGAGTTTTTCCGGGGTTGATGCTGTGAACCACTTCTTTGGCCCTTCCAGTTTGGAAAATGAAGTAGCCGTGAAGGAGTTAGATAAAACATTAGAAGACTTGTTTGCTTTTATTGATAACGAAGTAGGCCTGGATAATGTTTTATTGGTACTGTCGGCTGATCACGGCATGGCTGATATGCCAGAGGCAATGGCCTTGCAGGGGTACCCGGCAGGCCGTGTTGACCATGATAGTATTTTGTTGTCTGCCAATACTTTTGCGAAAAAGACCTTTGGCGTTGAGAGTGCGTTTAATACGTTCTTTCGGCCATACCTATATGTTAATAAGCCAGCAGTAAAGAAAAAGAAGGTAGATGTTAGTGTATTAATAAAGCTGACCTCCGCGTATATTTCCTCCCTTGATGGTGTGTATTTGGCTGCCCCTTCCCGAAGCAAGAAAACGGTGGGTACTACGTCTGTAGCCAATCAAATAGCTAATAACCACAGCCCAGGACGATCTGGAGATATTTATGTCGTGCAAAAGCCGTACTGGTTTTTGTTTGAAGAAAAAAAGGTCGCAAACATGCATGGCTCACCTTGGAAATATGATACGCATGTGCCTATGATGTTTGCAGGGGAAGGAATTAAAGCGAAAACAGTGCATCGATTGGTTCGGCCTCGTGACATTGCTCCAACCATGGCGGCTTACTTGGGCATTAGCTTACCTGCCGCCTCCCAAGGTGAGGTGCTGAAAGAGGTTATGAAATAAGTTTGAGCATGCTAATACAGCGTTAACTTAATTCATTAATGCTGTATTAGGAAACCAGTGGCTCAGGGCCATCATAATGTGGTTTTAAGTCGCTATCAAAAAGGGTGTAAGTAATATTATCAAGCCAGGCTAAGGGGCCTGATACTGTCACATGAAATACTTCTCCATTGGGGTACAATGTTTAAATGAATACCAAGGCATTCTCTGTGCAGCCTAATATTAAAGCAGAGAGTTTTTTTAGCGAGCATGAGTAAGGGTCATACCTACACAGAAATCCCTTTAAACTATATTAAAGATAAACAACTTATGAATTACAAGGATATGAAGAGATAATAGGCGATATTGGGTATGAGTATCATTAGAGGGAATGATTATTCGTGTTATTGTAGTAATAGCGTCTATTCTTAAATGATCCTAAGTTTAATTGATAGAAAAACGGGCATAGGTATCACCATGTCAAAGAGCCATGAAAAACACCTTAAACGAGCGAATGATCTTTCCATGCTAGGGAAAGATCTAGCCCGCCGCTCACATTCAAAATGTGAGCTGTGTGCGGCAACGGGTGTTAGTCTTGCTCCTTATGAAGTCGCACCTGTGCCTACAGAGCCGGATATTGATAAAACCCTGTTTATTTGTGAAATATGCACCACTCAAATTGAACACCCCAAACAAATGGATGCTAACCACTGGCATTGTTTAAGTGCTGCTGTTTGGTCTGCTGTTCCTGTGGTTCAGGTAATGGCTGTTAGGGTGTTGGAAAGGCTTAAAGATAAAGAGGGCTGGGCCGGAGATTTATATGATCAGCTTTACCTTGAACCTGAAATTAGAGAGTGGGTTGATCATTCTTAGTCTGAATAATTATGTTCTATCATTGGCGCCCAGCCAATATTACCTTGTGATTTATCAACAAACTCCTTCCTGCATCATTATGTTGATTTAATGTTCTTTTAAAGGCCTTGAATAGCTATACAGTGGAAGAGCATAACCTCTATATCTTATAGAAGATAAAAGTCTTTTAGTTACACGACCATTAATAGCTTAAAGTTAGTTTGTTGACTACTTTAAGGGTAAGGATGAACCACTACGAGGGGGCTAGCCTTATTTAATCGGTTTTAGTCTCCATGGATGTGTTAGTTTGATTAACATCAGGAGCCGGAAGATGATTACTTTAACTAAGAATATGACCTCTGCTGTTTGTGTATTTTTATTATCTTTGTTGCCCGCTATAGTGTATGCAGAGTCATCTGCTGATAGAAGGTCTGATTCGTCAGTTGAAACATGGAATAACCAAGATATCGAGTTAGAGCGAGCAATCTTGACTGAGAAAATGAGCCCTACTGCTGCTGGGCCTGCTTCAGCGGAACAACATGGTGCAGTGGTGCAAGAATCAATGCACGGCGAGAGCAATATGGGCAAGGACGATATGGCTATGGGGCACGGGATGAAACAGTATAAAAGTGCTAGCCATTATAAGAGGGAAGTATTTGGGAATGATTGATGATCGCCGAATGAATGCAGCATTTATATGGATATAAGTGTAGGGGGTAGGTGCGGGCATAAGCTCGCAGCCTTATAGAAGATAAAAGTCTTTTGGTTAAATGATCATTAATGGCTTTAGGAGGTTTTGTCGGCTATTTTAAGTGTAGGGATAAACCAATAGAGAGGGATTAACCTTATAGATGTTGCAACGGGGGGTTATTATGCCTTTTCAGCAATTGATTAATTACTTGAATACGCACCATGCAAAGTACTCTATTGAGGTGCATTCGCCAGCTTATACGGCTCAGGAAGTTGCAGAGAGAAGCCATGTTCATGGTATGAATATGGCCAAGGTGGTGGTACTCAAAATTGAAGGTAAGTTGTCCTTAATTGTTATACCTGCACATTACCATGTGACCTGTGAAGCCCTTGCGGATGAAATAGGTGTTCACTCTGTAGAAATTGCTTCTGAAAAAGAGTTTAAGTCCAGTTTTCCTGATTGTGAATTAGGTGCCATTCCACCATTTGGCGAACTATGGCATATGGATGTATGTATGTCTTCTGATTTTCACCGGGATGAAGATATTGCATTTAATGCCGGTAGCTGGTCTGAGTTAATTCGTATGCCATGTCTTGAGTTTGTGAAGCTTGCCAACCCTGTACTGGTGGAGCAAGGCGCACAAGTTCCAGGCTTAAGTGCGAAGAAGGTATCACAACGTCGTGGGCGAA
>Ga0209707_1000387_pt1 | contig 26866 bp, 26 predicted proteins | sample EN4Hudsemesocosm_FD_184630 | JGI IMG/M metagenome (GOLD analysis project Ga0209707, IMG submission 184630) | Methane-oxidizing microbial communities from mesocosms in the Hudson Canyon - EN4B Hudson Canyon (SPAdes) (version 2) | ecosystem: Environmental > Aquatic > Marine > Cold seeps | place... | reverse complement strand
ATTTTTTACTCTTAACGCGTGAAGAAGATATGTCGCTTCTCGATCCTGTTGGTTCGTATGCTGGAGCGATGGGCTTAGGTCAGTTTATGCCTAGTAGCTATCGCGCGTATGCCGTCGATTTTGATGGTGATGGAAAACGAGATATTTGGACAAACCCTATTGATGCTATTGGTAGTATTGCAAATTACCTAAATGTCCATGGTTGGGTTGCTGGTGAAAGTATTACACACCGAACTCATTTTATAAATGATGTGGCAACAAGCTTAGTCGAGAAAGGTTATAAGCCAAGTATTTCACGTGAGGAACTCAGTAAGGCAGGGGTATCATTGCAACTACTTCCTTCCGGTGAAGATAATATTGCCATTATTTCTTTGACTCAGAAAAAGGGTGAAGAGTATTGGTTAGCTCGTCAAAACTTTTATGCGATCACGCGTTACAATCACAGTAGAATGTATGCCATGGCTGTTACTCAATTGGCAGAATCAATTGAAGTTAACTATGAGTCTACCGGAAAATGATGATATTCAAACGTTTAAGTATTGTATGTTTTCTACTTGTTTTAGTTGCATGTGGCAGTACCGGTGATAAAGATAGTGCACCGAAAAATCCGCCCAATGTCTCTAATGTACCGAATGCTATTCCAAAAGATGAGCCTCGCAGTAAATATGGTAATCCTGCAAGTTATGAAGTGTTTGGTAAGCGTTATTACACCTTAAAAAGTAGTCAAGGCTATCATGAGAAGGGCATTGCTTCATGGTATGGAAAGAAATTCCATGGCAGACGTACTTCAAGTGGTGAGGCTTATGATATGTATGCCATGACAGCCGCGCATAAAACATTACCTCTACCTAGTTATCTTGAAGTCACAAACTTAAATAATGGTCGAAAAGTCATTGTGAAAGTAAATGACCGAGGCCCATTTCATGGTAATCGTTTGATTGATTTGTCGTATAGTGCTGCTACTCAACTAGGTATTATTGGAAAAGGTACAGGCATGGTGGAATTACGTGCCATCACTAATGGAAAAGTAGTTGCAACGCCTGTAACAGAACGTATTGATACACCTCGAATGGCTGGTTCTGTTGGCTTGTATTTACAAGTTGGCGCCTTTAGTACGGAGCATAGTGCAGGCCAACTGAAAGCCAAATTACAAGGTCAAATTGGTGATGCGGTTTTAATTGTGCCGCTAAATAAACCAAATGGTAATTTGTATCGCGTACGAGTCGGGCCTTTATCAAATGTTGAATATGGTGATTCTTTAGCATCTCGCCTACTTGATTTAGGGTATAACGACTCCCATATAGTGGTTGAGTAAAATTAAATAGTGTTTTTTTTGAGAGTAAATTAATGTTTAAACTAATAAAATTGATCACGGTGTTTTCTGTGTTGAGCTTTTCAACCGCTTATGCCGCGATCACCCCGAATCCTACAGCGCCTACTATCGCTGCAAAATCATATATTTTGCAAGATTTTGCAAGTGGTCGAGTGATTGCAGAATTAAATTCGGAACAACGCTTACCACCTGCAAGCATTACTAAATTAATGACAGCTTATGTTGTGTCTCATGAGCTTGCTTTAGGGAATATTAATTTGGCTGATGAAGTATTAATCAGTGAAAAAGCATGGCGAATGGTAGGTTCTCGTAGCTTTATTGAAGTGAATACAAAAGTGCCTGTCGAAGTATTATTACGTGGCATGATCATTCAATCGGGTAATGATGCTGCCGTTGCTTTAGCTGAACATATTGCTGGAAGTGAAGAAACCTTCGCTCAAATGATGAATCAATATGCACAGCAGTTAGGTATGTTTAATACTAACTATCAAAATGCAACAGGTTTACCAAGTGCGGATCACTATACAACAGCTAAAGATATTGCCATTTTATCTTCGGCAATTATTCGTAACTTCCCTGAGGAATATAAATGGTATGCCGAGAAAGAATTTACCTATAACAATATTACCCAACATAACCGTAATAAATTATTATGGCGGGATGCGACTGTTGATGGTTTGAAAACAGGCCATACGGAAGAGGCGGGTTATTGCTTAGCGGCATCAGCACAGCGTAGCGGCATGCGTTTGGTTTCTGTTGTATTAGGTACTCGTAGTGAAAATGCGCGAGCACAAGAAACACAGAAATTATTTAATTATGGTTTCCGTTTCTTTGAAAGTCATGAACTTTATAAAGCTCACGATAAGATAACCGATATCAAAGTATGGAAAGGTGCGAGTGAACTTATTAATTTAGGTTTAGATACATCATTAGCAGTGGCTGTGCCAAGAGGGCGTTATAAAGAGCTTGTGGCAACGACTAATATTCAACAACCTGTAATCGCACCTATTGTTCTTGGTTCAGTATTAGGGCAAGTTGAAATTCGTCTTGGTGATGAACTTATTGCGACACAAGAACTGGTTGCTTTAAATGAGATCGCTCTAGGTAGCTGGTGGCGTCGTTTGATCGACAGTATTCTAATGATGATATGGGGTTAATTTAAATGAACGATGTTTATTTAAATGGTGAGTTTTTAGCTGCTGATCAAGCCAAAGTATCGGTCTTTGATCGAGGCTTTCTTTTAGGCGATGGTGTCTACGAAGTTATCCCTGTTTATGATGGACACTGTTTTCAATTAGATGGGCATCTACAACGCTTGCAAGCTAGTCTTGACGGTGTGCGAATGGGGAATCCTCATTCTGATTCAGAATGGAAAAATTTGATTGCACGACTTATTGAATTAAATGGCGGTGGAGATCAATCACTCTATTTGCAAGTAACACGTGGCGTTGCGCCGCGTGATCATGTGTTCCCTGAAGGTGTTACTCCTTCAGCATTTGCAATGAGTAATCCATTGCAAACTGTCTCTGATAAATACAAAAAAGAAGGTGTTGCAGCGATAACATTGCCAGATATTCGTTGGCAGAACTGTAATATTAAGGCGATTACCTTATTACCAAATAGTTTGCTTAAACAACAAGCACAAGATGCAGGTGCAGTAGAAGCTTTATTAATTCGTGATGGCTATCTTACAGAAGGCGCTGCAAGTAATGCTTATGTCGTGCTTGATGGGACGATCTATACTGCACCAAAAGATGAGAAAGTATTGCCAGGCATTACGCGTGATGTGGTTATCGCCTTAGCTAAAAAAAGTGGCATACCATTACTTGAAGAGGCGGTGAGTGAGACCCAATTGAAACAAGCTGATGAAGTATGGATTAGTAGTTCAACAAAAGAAGTCTTAGCAATCACAGTATTAGATGGCGAAAAAGTAGGTGAAGGTATTCCAGGCCCTATATGGCAACAAATAGACGCACTTTATCAAGATTATAAAGAGGATGTCGCATCATGGCAGTAGAAGAAAAAGAAGCTAAGATGGAATTTCCATGTGATTACGGTATTAAAGCAATGGGGATTACAAGCCCTGAGTTTGATGCAATTGTCGTGAGCATTGTTCGCCGTCATATTGAAGATCTTAAAGAGGGTGCAATTTCTAGCAAACAAAGTGCTGGTGGTAAGTTCACCTCTGTTTCGGTTGATTTTTATGTGACAAGTCGAGCACAATTAGAAGCAATTCATCGAGACTTAATTAGCCACGACGCAGTTAAATACGTTTTATAGACACACCGTAGATGATTGTTAAAGACTTAGGGCTGGCGGATTATCAACAGACCCGTGATGCCATGCAAGCATTCACTGCTCAGCGTGATGCAAATACAGAAGATGAGTTATGGTTAGTTGAACACCCCGCTGTATTTACCCAAGGTTTGAATGGTAAAGACGAGCACATTCTTGATACTGGTGATATTCCAGTTGTTAATACAGACCGAGGTGGACAGATAACCTATCATGGCCCCGGTCAATTAATTGCGTACACCTTATTTGATTTGAAACGCCAAAAAATTGGTGTACGAGAAATGGTCACTCATCTAGAAAATACTGTCATTAACTTACTAGATGAACTTGGCATCAAAGCACAAGCACGTACTGATGCACCAGGAGTCTATGTTGATGACCGTAAGGTTGCAGCATTAGGTTTAAGAGTAAAACGTGGTGCTTGTTATCATGGCCTGAGTTTAAATGTGGACATGGACTTAAGCCCATTTTTGAAGATCAATCCCTGTGGTTATCAAGGCATGGAAGTAATAGATTTAAAAAGCCTAGGTCATGAACTAACAATGGAACAGGCAAAACAACAATTTGTATCTGCACTAAAAATTCAGATGCTAAAAGAGACTTAAATGACTGAAAAAGTAAATAAAAAACGTGATGTAAGTGCATTAAAAGGCGAATCGAAAGTCTCTCGCATACCGATTAAAATAATACCGAGTGATCCTAAACGTAAACCAGCATGGATCCGTGCAAAAGCACCAAGCAGCCCTGAAGTCACTCGTCTAAAAAGTTTATTGCGTGAAAATAATCTTCATACAGTCTGTGAAGAAGCTGCTTGCCCCAACCTAGGCGAATGTTTCAGTCACGGCACGGCTACCTTCTTAATTATGGGTAATATCTGTACGCGACGCTGCCCTTTTTGCGATATCGCACATGGCAAACCTGATCCACTTGATCAAAATGAACCCAGTCATTTAGCCAAAACAATTGCCAGCATGAAATTAAAACATGTGGTGGTGACATCTGTTGATCGTGATGATTTACGTGATGGTGGTTCGGCTCATTTCACACAATGCATTGCCGAAATTCGGAAACAATCACCAAACACACAAATAGAAGTATTAGTACCTGATTTTCGTGGTCGAATGAAAGTGGCATTAGAAGAACTAGCTAAAAGCCCACCTGATATATTTAACCATAACCTAGAAAGCATTCCACGATTATACAAAGCTGTGAGACCAGGTTCGGATTATCAATGGTCACTTGATTTGATAAAAAACTTTCAGAAAACGCACCCAAATGTACCCACAAAATCAGGTCTAATGTTGGGTTTAGGTGAAAGCATCGAAGAAGTACACCAAGTCATGCAAGACTTGCGAGATCATGGTTGCCGAATGCTAACACTAGGCCAATATCTACAGCCAAGTCGTCACCACCTAGCAGTAGAACGATTTGTCACACCAGCAGAGTTTGATGAATTAGCAATCGTTGCAAAACAAATGGGCTTTGAACACGTAGCCAGTGGTCCAATGGTGAGATCGTCATATCATGCCGACTTACAAGCTCAGGGTGAACAAGTTTCATAGTGTTAGGAGGAGGTAGGGCGTCAAGCTAGCTCATCCAGCTTTGGATGACTGCTGTAATGATTCGACTATTTCCAACAATGATGGTTTCGACATCTGCTGAGAATGATACTGCCTTAGTTAGCCTAAGCGACTGACTTTGTTTAAATACTTGAGTTGTAACCACAATATAACTTCTCCACTATACTTCTGAATTACAGTTTGTAGATTTTAAATGTCATTTCTATACGTAAAAACAGCTAAGTATTGAACTTATGCTTCAATAGGACTATTCTTGATTCTAAGTATAACTAGATTAGAAGACTGCTGTTATCAGTAAGCCATAGTGTATGGAATAAGCAGGGAATAACTGAACGCAGTCTGTTATAAAATACTATTAGAGTGAGTTATTCAAATTAGTTTGATTTATATTCAAGCTGATTTATTTTGCGTTCTAAACCTTGAATAGTACATCTTAAAATCTCTAAAGAGGTAGTTTTTATGGCTTTAAAACGACGAAATTTTATTAAATCTGCTGTTGCAACGAGTTCATTAGCACTTCTACCTCACCTTTCATTTGCGACGAGCTCTAAACCGAAGAGACGTGTTGTTGTTATCGGTGGTGGTTTCGCAGGCGCTACTGCAGCTAAATATATTAGTATGTGGTCATCAAATGCTGAGGTGGTGATGATTGAGCGTAATGCTCAGTTTGTATCATGTCCACAAAGTAATTTGGTTTTAGGTGGCAACCGGACTTTGCAACAATTGACCCATGATTACAATGGTTTGGCTGATAAGTATGGTGTGACAACAGTTCAGGCTGAAGTGGTTAACATTGACACTGATAAGCAAAAAGTCACTTTACATGATGGCGTTTCTATTGTTTACGATCGTTTAGTTATTGCGCCTGGTGTTGATTTTATTTACGATGATTTACCTGCATTATCTAGCTTTGAAGTTCAGCAAAAAATCCCTCATGCATGGAAAGCTGGACCTCAGACTGCACTATTAAAACAGCAATTACATGGAATGAAAAAGGGTGGGACTATAGTTATGTCTGTGCCTGCTACGCCGTTTCGCTGCCCTCCAGGCCCTTATGAGCGAGCGTGTCAAATAGCGTTTTATCTGAAACATCACAACCCCTCTGCAAAGTTACTCATTTTGGACCAAAATGCTGATGTAGCTTCTAAGAAGGCCTTGTTTAAATCAGCATGGCAGGAGCATTATTCTGGGCTGATTGAATATGTGCCTAATAGTACGATAGAAAATATTGATGTTAAGTCATTGGCTGTCGAAACTGAGTTCGATAGTTTTTCTGCTGATGTACTTAATGTGATTCCTCCCCAAAAAGCAGGAAAAGTGGCTGAGATGGCGGGGGTTATTAATGTGGATAAACGTTGGTGTTTGGTCGATTTTCAAACATATGAATCAACGGTTAAGAAGAATGTTCATATTATTGGTGATGCGGTTCACGCTAAATTACCAAAGTCAGGTCATATGGCTAATGCACAAGCAAAAGTATGTGCGGCTGCTATTGCTGCATTATTAGCAGAGCAAGAACCTGAACAAGAACCCGTTTTTAGTAACACTTGTTATAGTTTTGTCACTGATGAGCAGGCTATGCATGTGGCTGCAGTTTATCGTTATAATGCTGAACAGAAACAGATGGTTCCTATGCCAGGCGGCGGTGTTTCAGCTCAAGCAAGCAAGCTTGAAGGTGCTTATGCCAATGCATGGGCGAAGAATATTTGGGCAGACATGTTGAAATAATCATGCTTGAGAGTTGTGATGAGATTTGATGGTCAGGCTGTATTGGGATATCAACTTCCCGAGGTGGTAGAACAAACGGATGTAGACATTCCTTTGACACCAAAAGAGTTGGAAGTTTGGTTAGCTAATTTTCCTTCTTTAAACCTTCAATTGCTGACGAATCATATTCCGCAGTATATCCAAGATCTTAATCGACTTAAGCTTTCAGATAAGCGACGGCTTGCAATGTTGGAAATGCTTCGTCCAATAGTAATGCATATTTATCAAGCATTGACAAAAAAACTTCGGGGGATGAATCACACATTGTCTCACGAGTTTCAAGAGACGGAATGGGTTGCAAGCATTATGATGACTGAGATGGCAACTGGTTATCAACGGTTATTGTTTAATTTAGCTATAAGTGATCCTGGTTTATTTGATCGTGGACAGTATGTGCTGTTAGCTCAGCGGTCAGTATATTATCTAGGTGAAAAGATTTGTTTGTCATATCTCTTATCTTTATCTGTACCCAAAAGGGTTTGGAAAGATATTAATGCAACGTATGCCTATACATATAAGTTAAAGTTGAATACAAAAAAAGTGAATGATGACTTTGCCTATTTTGAGTCGAGCCGAGGGACTATTGATGATGTTTTTAAAAGAGTTTTATTACTGACCATAATTTCTCCTTATGCATTGAGAAACGCAGAGCTAGAACAGGTTTATTATGGCTTAACTCCTTGGTTTAATGAGATTAAACTTGTTAAGTTGACTGAGTCTGAGGGCGAGCACTATACAATCAATTTGGCACACGATCTGGGCCCAAAATATCAAAGTTCAGTCTCTACTATTGAAGATGAATACTCTATTGATTGTACTGAAGTCATAGAAAAACTACGATTATGGCTAGAAACAGGTAATGCACCACCTTCAGCAAGCGCTAAAGGCATGCCGAAGAAGTTATTAATAGAATTAATTGGGAAGCTTGAAGGTAGTAGTCGAGGGCGATCAAAAGAAAGAATCGTGACGAAATGTGACAGAGTAGACGTTATTATCGGTGTAGACGGTATTGAGTTATTTTTAAGTAAGTTAGCTGAATCTAGAGGTGGTGAATCAGATAGTATCTCGATGAACGATGAAAATGATAATTCACTTCATTTCTATACACCAGAAGATATATCTGGGCAGAAAGTGGATTCTGTTTCGACGATAGAGAACAGAAAAAAGTTTGGGGACAAGCGACATGCCTTTTATATTCAAAATAAAAGCGAACAAGGGGTATGTTTAAGTTGCAGTCACCTACATGGTGCAGGTTTATATATTGGCGAACTTATGCTTATCCGTGGTTTTGAACCTGAAATATGGACCCTAGGCATTGTTCGCTGGATGACACTGCTTAATAAAAGGGTAGAAGTTGGTTTATATTTATTATCAACGTGTGTTGAACAGGTTGTTATTCGTCAACAACGGTTGGAAACTGATTCCACAGTTAATGCCCTATGGTTAGTTAATGATGAGTCTGGAGATACCCTTCTATTACCTAGTGCTGAATTTGAAACAGGTGATAAGCTACAGGTAAATCATAATGAGGTTATGTTAGATATTACGCTCAGTGAACCGGTTTGGAGTAGTGAATATTTTTCTCAATTTAGCATGATTTTAGCTAAGCGGGAGCCAAACAGTGATGAGTTTGAACAAGACCTTTTGATTCCATCATAGGTAATATTCCAAGATCTGTTATGATCTTGTTCCTGATTTAGATCACTTAATAACGTAATTCAGTGGTTGATTAATTTAATTGAAAAATATCGAGGTTGTAATGAGTGATTTTTTGCCTGGTTTAGAAGGCGTAGCAGCAACAAAGTCTGCCATATCATTTATTGATGGTGAGAAAGGCTTATTATCATACCGAGGTTATTCGCTAGAAACCTTGGCCGAGAATAGTAGCTTTGAAGAAACGACTTTGCTATTACTCCGTGGTGAATTACCTACCGCAACTGAGTTAGCAGATTTTACAACTCAGTTACGTGGTCAATATCGAATTAAATATCATATTCGTGAAATGATGCGCCATTTCCCTGCAACAGGACATCCAATGGATATGTTGCAAACAGCTGTATCTAGTTTAGGTATGTTCTATCCGGGTAATGAGTGTCTTACAAGCGGCGATTCCTGTGAAGATTTAAATTACGTGCGTAATATGACGGTTAACATTATTGCATCAATGGCTCCACTCGTTGCGATGTGGGAGCATATGCGTCAGGGTTATGATCCGATTGAACCACGTGAAGATTTATCAGTCGCTGAAAATCTTTTATATATGTTCACGGGTAAAGAACCTGATCCATTAATGGCTAAAATTATGGATGTTTGCTTGATTCTTCATGCCGAACATACATTAAATGCTTCTACATTCTCTGCTTTAGTCTCTGGTTCAACATTAGCAACACCTTACAGTGTTATTTCTGGTGCGATCGGTACTTTATCTGGCCCATTACATGGTGGTGCAAACTCACGTGTCGTTGATATGTTAAAAGAGATTGGTAGTGCTGATAATGCTGAAAAATGGATTGATAATGCACTGGCTAATAAAGAAGTTATTTGGGGCATGGGGCATCGTGAATATAAAGTAAAAGATCCTCGTGCGACTATTTTGCATAAACTGGTTGCAGAGTTGATTGAAGATCGCGGTAGTAGTTTAGATTCAACATTTGAAACGGCAATGCGTGTTGAAGAAATCTGTGAAGATAGACTCGGCCATAAAGGTGTATACCCTAATGTTGATTTTTACTCAGGTATTTTATATGCCGAGATGGGGATTCCAGCAGAGCAATTCACAGCATTGTTTGCGGTAGCTCGTTCAGCGGGCTGGTTAGCACATTGGCGTGAACAGATTTCGGATAACCGCATTTACCGACCTACTCAAATTTATATTGGTAGTGAAGAACGAGACTACGTTGCCGTTGCAGATCGTACTTAACGTTAGCTAATTATCGTTTTACTGGCTTCACCTTGTTGCTCTCGAACTAATCGAGGCACAAGGTAGCCGGGTAACATTGTTCTTAATTGGGCAATCAACTTAATTCCATCCTGCTCTGACACATCAAAATGACTTGCTCCTGCAACAGGATCAAGCAAGTGAAGATAGTAGGGCTGAACATTAATATCACTCAAACGCTCACTTAAATCATAGAGTGTTGTCACATTGTTATTAACCCCCTTCAATAACACTGCTTGATTTAAGAGTTGGCAGTTAGCATCATGCAATTTTCTTATCACCTGTTCGACTTCACCATCAATTTCATTAGCATGGTTAGCATGTATCACCATGATGACTTGTAGCGATGTTTGTTGAATCCAATTTAACAAGTGTTGATCTACACGTTTCGGTAAAACAATCGGTAATCGGGTATGAATTCGTAAACGTTTGAGGTGTGGTATTTTTTCTAAATCTGCAACCATAGAAGCAAGTTTAGAATCATTAAGTACGAGTGGATCCCCGCCACTTAATATGACTTCATTAATACTTAAGTCTTCACGTAATGTAGCTAGAGTTTGTCGCCACTGACTTGCTAGTGGATTACTATCACCATAAGGGAAATGACGACGGAAACAATAGCGGCAATGAATAGCACAGGCTCCCGTGGTCACCAATAGCGCCCGGCCATGATATTTTTGTAATATTCCGGGTGCAGTAATCGCTAAGTTATCGCCTACAGGATCGTTAACAAAGTTATCTACTTCTAAACTTTCATCAATCAGAGGGAAAACTTGACGTAGAAGAGGATCATCAACATCGCCATAGCGCATTTTGTTGATATAGTTCTGAGGTACACGCAATGGGAATTTCTTGAGAATATCATCATCAATTGCGGTCAATTTATCGCTTAATCCTAACTGTTTTAGTAGTTCTTTAGGATCTTTAATCACATTAGCTAAGGCTATTTGCCATGCTTGTTTTGTGTCGACTAGTTGAGTTTGCGGTATCATATTGTATTAGACATATTAATTAGACGTTGATCGTCTCTCAAAGAGGTTCCCATGGCAAGTGTTAGTACAAATCAATTTAAACAAGGCCTTAAATTTATCTTAGATGGTGATCCATGTAACATCCTTGAAAATGAATTAGTAAAACCAGGTAAAGGCCAAGCATTTAACCGCGTTAAGTTCCGTAACTTAAAAACGGGTCGTGTTAACGAGCGTACTTTCAAGTCTGGTGATAGCGTTGAAAGCGCTGATGTGATGGAAATTGAATTAGAATATTCATATACCGATGGTGAGTTTTGGTATTTCATGGATCCTGAAACATTTGAGCAACATGCTGCTGATGCTACTGCGATCGAAGAGTGCAAAAAATGGTTAAAAGAACAGTATGTTTACACGGTAACGCAGTGGAACGGCACTCCTTTATTAGTAACAGCACCTAACTTTGTTAACTTAACTGTGACAGATACTGATCCTGGCCTAAAAGGTGATACTGCAGGAACAGGTGGTAAACCAGCAACATTAGAAACAGGTGCTGTTGTACGCGTTCCTTTATTTATGAATATTGGTGAATTGTTACGTATTGATACGCGTAGTGGTGAATATGTAGAACGTGCCAAAAGCTAGCGATAATTTTCCTAGACGTCATTCTAGCGAAAGCCAGAATCTAAGGATGGTGAGTGCTTAAACAATCCATGGATTCTCGCTTAAAATAGGGTATGACAAAGTAAAAAGTAATTACTGAAAATGAGTTTAGACGAAAAAAATTGGCAACCATCATCTGATATAGATACATTAAAACGACGGGCGCAGTATTTGGCTGATGTCCGTCTTTTTTTTGCTGAGCGCGATACATGGGAAGTCGAAACTCCAATATTGTCGACAGCGGCACCTACAGCACCTTATTTGGATAGTTTCACAACAAACTATATCCCCATTGGTTCACAATCCAAACAAACCTATTATCTGCAAACATCACCAGAGTTTGCTATGAAGCGATTGCTGGCAGCAGGATCAGGTTCAATCTACCAAATAGCACGTGTTTTTCGAAATGGTGAACAAAGCAAAAAACACTCACCTGAATTTACTATGCTGGAATGGTATCGCCCTGATTTGACATTGCATCAACTGATTGATGAAGTGAATGCGCTTATGAAAAACGTCTTTAAATTTGATGGGATTGTACGTTTAAGTTATCGAAGTGTATTTGAATTTTTCTTTAAACTAAATGTGTTGACCTGTTCTGATGTTGAGATAAAACACTGTGCATTAGAACGAATAACGTCATTAGCAAGTGATTTTGAAACTGATAGGGATGGATGGTTAGAATTATTGATGAGTTACGTGGTAGAGCCTAAATTAGCAGCTTTAAACTTATCGCTTTTTATCTATGATTTTCCCGCTTCACAAGCTCAGTTGGCCAAGATTAAATATGATCAACAAGGCAATGAAGTAGCTGATCGTTTTGAACTTTATATTGATGGTATTGAACTAGCAAATGGTTATAACGAGCTATTAGATGCGGATGAGCTTCGCCAACGTTTTGAACGTGATAATCAGCAACGTAAAGAGCAAGATAAATCTGAAATACCCATAGATGAAAATTTGCTTGCAGCTATGCAGTATGGTTTACCCGAGTGTGCTGGAGTGGCAATAGGGCTAGATAGATTAATGATGTTAGCACTCGATAAATCAACAATTAATTTGGTAACTAGTTTTAGTTTTGAGCATAGCTGATATTGCTTTCAATAGATTTGAACGTGTTTTCTGACTATTTCGCTAGACTTTTCCCATGAGTGATTGATATTAAGCGGGCATAAGAATTTTGTAACTGTTGCCAGTCATTGTCAGTCTGAAGTTGCACCAGTGTTGATGGCGATAAGTGTTCACTTGAGTTTGAAGTTAGCACGTCAACGAGCTTTTCTAATGAAGGGTTATGGCCAACAAGCAATACCCGATGACTTTGTTGCGGGCACCGAGCAACAACACTCAATAAGTCTTCATATTGAGCATTATAAATTTGGCTGTCAGTACGAATAGTATCGGAATTTATGCCTAGTGACTGACAGACAATGGTGGCGGTATGTATTGCCCTTTGTGCTGGTGAAGATATTATAAAGTCAGGGATCAGATTGTTTTGTTGCAAGTAAGTGGCAATACGCTCAACATGGTCTTGTCCTTTATCTGTTAAAGGACGGTCAAAATCACTGTTAATCGTATCCCAAGACGATTTCCCATGACGAAGTATTAATAGTTCACGTTGATTAGTAGTGTTCATATTCAAATCCTAAAACCGTAGCGGGTAGATGCGGTTTAAATAAGTGAGTGTAACAGTATTACCCCATTAATCCTGGCAGCCACAGAGCAACCTCAGGGAATCCAATCAATAGTGCTAATACCACTAATTGAATAATAATAAACGGTACGATACCTCGATAAATTGTGCTTAGCTCAAGTGTGGGTGCACTGGCTTTTAGATAAAACAACGAAAAACCAAATGGTGGCGTTAGGAATGAGGTTTGTAGGTTAAGTGCAATGAGTAAGGCAAACCATAAAGGATCAAGTCCCAGATGAATCGCTACGGGTGCGATAATCGGCACAACAATAAAACAGATTTCGATAAAGTCTAAGAAGAAACCTAAAATAAAAATAAGTAACATGCTGATGATAAGGAAGCTCCATTTACCACCGGGTAGAGAGTTGAAAATATCAAAGATAAGATTGTCTCCCCCCATGCCGACAAACACTAAACCAAATGCAGTCGCGCCAATCAAAATCAAAAATACCATACTGGTCAGGCGAGTAGTTTGTTGAAGTGCATTTTGTAAATTACTTAGGTTTAATCGTCCGTGTAAGATGGCAAGAATTATTGCACCAAGAGCACCTACGGCAGCTGATTCAGTAGGTGAAGCTACGCCGAAGAAGATAGATCCTAATACAGCTAAGACTAATGCTAAAGGTGGTACAAGGCTTTTAAGAACTTTAAACCCTAGATGTTCATCATCAGGAGACTTTTCAATAGCGGGAGCTAATTCAGGATGACGCCATGCAACAAAGCCGATATAGGCCATATAAGCGAACACTAACATCATACCGGGAACTGCCGCGGCAATAAATAATTGCCCAACGGGAACACCGATAACATCACCTAATAAGATGAGAATGATACTAGGAGGAATGATTTGTCCAAGGGTGCCTGAAGCAGCAATAGTGCCACTAGCCAATGTAGGCGCATACCCATGTTTTAACATAGCAGGTAGGGCAATGACTGCCATGGTAACAACAGATGCGCCCACAACACCTGTGGTAGCGGCTAATAATGCACCAACAGCGACAACCGAAATTGCCAAACCACCACGAACACGTCCAAATAAACGCCCCATGGTTTCTAATAGCTCTTCAGCAATGCCTGATTTTTCTAATATAACACCCATAAAGACAAATAGCGGGACGGCTAAGAGGGTGAAGTTTGTCATAATGCCCCAGACACGAAGAGGCAATAAATTAAAAAAGTCTAAGCCAAGAAATATACTGCCAAAACCTAATGCAACAGCACCAAGCGTGAAGGCAACTGGAAAACCCGCCAGTAATAAGATAAATAATGCTGCAAACATCACTAAAGCCCAAACTTCCATTACTTGGCCTCCGTTGTGTTGCTAAGTTGAAGAAGGTTTTTTAGTAAACCTGCAATGCCTTGCAAAATAAGCAAACTAAAGGCGAGTAATAAACTGCCTTTAAGGATAAATCGGTAGGGCAGGCCACCAGGATCCGGTGAACCTTCATTGTAATAAAAGGCATTTTCAACAAAAGGCCAAGACGTAATTAATAGCAGTACACAAAAGGGCAATAGTAAAAATAATGTGCCGAAGATATTAATTAACGCCCGATGTTTATCGCTTAAAAAGCGACTTTGATAGAGGATATCAACCCGAACATGTTCATCATATTTAAGTGTGTAAGCGGAACCGAGTAGAAAGATCAAAGCAAATAGATGCCACTCTAGCTCTTGTAATGCAACTGAACCTTGTTGAAAAAGGTAGCGCATCGCAACGTCATAGCAAATCAATAAGACTAATGCTAATACTAACCATGAGGCTGTGCGACCTACCCATTCGATGATGGATTCTATAAGTGAAATAAGCGGTTTCATGGAGACTCTATTTTAGTGAGCGGGGAGTAACTTGTGACATTCAATCTTTGATCGTCATCTTTAGCAAAAATAATTTTCATAAAAGGATAATAGAGCAAATTAGCATATAAATATATTTTGAATTTAATAGGGGATATCACCTTATATTTTTTCGTGGTAAAGTTTCACCTATAATTTATTGCTTAAGCGGCTATTAAGGGTGAAACTCATGACAGAGCAAAATCAGGAACAAGTGAAACAAAACCTCCAAGATACCAATCAATGGATCCGAATCCTCTACATGGTATTGTTTTGGATTGTTTTATACTTTTCGATCATGGTGACGGGAGTATTGGTTTTCATTCAGGTCTTATTTTCACTGGTTACAGGTTCAGATAATAAAAATTTACGCGAGTTCTCAGCGGGCCTTACGAAATATATCAATCAAATACTATTATTTGTCACTTACAATGAAGAGCGTAAGCCTTTCCCTTTTGCAGCATGGGGTGAGTTAGAAGAGGCTGGATCAATTGAAGCCGAAACGACAGTAGAAACAGGTGAGAATGATATTAGCACTGAAACGTCAGTGGAAAAATATATCCGTTCTCAAGAAGGTAAATAGAAAAAGCTAAGCTATGTTAATTGTCATTTCCCCTGCTAAAACACTGGATTTTGATACTGCACCGGTAACAACAGAGCATAGTCAACCGCGATTCTTAGCTCAATCACAGCGGCTGATTAATGATTTACAAAAGTTATCAGCTGCAGATATCGCTTCATTGATGAAATTGAGTGATAAGCTGGCGGGGCTGAATATGGCGCGCTTTCAAACATGGTCAGCACCCTTTGATTTAGAGAATGCCAAACAAGCAGTATTGGCATTTAAAGGCGATGTTTATACTGGCTTAGATGCAGAGACATTAGATGCCGCTGGTTTTAAGTTTATGCAACAACATTTACGAATATTATCAGGCCTGTATGGTGTGCTTAAACCATTAGACTTAATGCAAGCCTATCGCCTAGAGATGGGGACAAAGTTTGCGAATGTGAAAGGCAAAAACTTGTATCAGTTCTGGGGGCCTCAGCTGCGTGAATCGCTTCAAGCAGAACTAACAGATGGTATCTTGATTAACTTGGCATCGAATGAATACTTTAAAGCAGTAGAAGCTAAAAAGTTAAATGCACGAATTATTACACCGGTGTTTAAAGACTGGAAAAATGGTCAATATAAAATAATTAGTTTTTATGCCAAAAAAGCACGTGGCCTAATGAGTCGTTACATCATAGAACAGCGAATTGAGCAAGCTGAACAAATCAAACAATTTGATATAGATGGTTATCGTTTTAGTCCGGAAATGTCAGAAGCTGATGAATGGGTATTTATTCGCGACCATGAATAATATACCCAAGTTACTTGGGTATATGCCAGAACGAACGAACATCAGATCGCTTTTCTGTTAAATATAGTGTGATGGCGATTTCTTCAGTCGCAGCTAAGATACACAACAGTGTGGCAAGTTGAAATGGCCATGCAATATCAAAAATAAATAGTATAAAAAATGCTAAACCTATAGAGACGACAGCGAATTTCACCAACCAAGTGTGATAACTGGTAAAACTATGGAATTTGATAACTCCCACTAGGACGGGGACTGTGAAACTAATGATCGCTAGAATAATAACGGTCTTCTCGCGCTCAACAATCTCTGGCCATAGCCACCAAATTGATATTGCCATGATGGTATAAATCACAAGATCACCAGCGCTATCAAGCAATGCACCTAATTCACTTTCTTGATTGAGTAACCTGGCTGCAAGACCATCCATAATATCTGTTAAAAACGTAAAAGCGAGTAACCATAAGAACTCACTTCCATAACCGTACCATGCTAACCACAATAACGGTGGTGCAGCCATAAAGCGGAAGCAGGTGAGCATATTGGGTACTGTTAATAATGCTTTTATGGTTATATGTGTTGTTTTCATAAGGTAAAGGTAGCTAATAAGGGAGCGTGATCAGATAAACGGTTCCAGATCTTTTGGCTGGGTCGTTCACATGACGTGACGTGTAAACCACGGTAATAAATTCTATCCATCTTTAATACGGGCAGCCACGCTGGAAATGTTTTGGCATAACGATGGTGCAAGGTTCGATATGCTTCTTTTAGATTCAAGTTTTGAGCAAGGTGTTTCTCAGCCTGCCCTGTCCAATCATTGAAATCACCAGCAACAATGAGAGGTGCATCATGAGGCACATGTTCATCAATTCGCTTGCATAAGGTTTTAAACTGACGCCGACGTTCCATAGCCATTAAACCTAGATGGATACATATGATATGTATTTCCTCATCTACATTGGGCAATTTGACTACACCGTGTAATAAGCTTCGACTAGCCCAAGAAAAGGGCGAGACATTGATGTTTTCCCAGCGTTGAAGAGCATATTTACTGAGGATGGCATTACCGTGATGACCGACATCATAGACAACATTTTTAGCATAGGCATAATGTGGCCAAACAGTGTGAGCTAAAAACTCTGAATGAGAGATATTGGGCCAGTTTTTGTGATTTTTTTCGTGTTCTGTATGCTTTCCCTGCATTTCTTGCAAAAGCATGATGTCCGCATCGGATTCAATTAAGGCATCACGAATTTTATGCAATATAAAGTGACGGTTACTCGCACTAAACCCTTTATGCAGGTTATAGGTCAGAATACGTAACTGGGTTTCCTGCATAAGATTTATGACTCTTCATACAATGGCTCAGATCTTAACCTTAGCATGTATTCAGCGTAGAAAAAATAGCCTAACTTTTTTCGTCTACTTCATCAGGAACGTGATTAAAGTTTTCTAGGAAAGCGTTTAATTTTTCTTGGACAAGATCGTATGTTAAATCAATATTTGTCGCGATATCACCTTCTAATACATTCAGTCCACCTAATATCTCCCGAGCTTCACTAAACCCTGTATCGATACCACCACTAATAAGCGCCGTGAAATTTGTTACGGCTTCTTCTTGTGAGAGTTCAGGATGTTGTTCTTGGTATGAGCTAAAAAATGCGGTGCTTAGTGACACAATGCGTTCTGCGGTAGCCTCGGGGCTGACATCTAAGCCTGAATCATAGGTGTTTTGAATGGCATTCCCACCCATTGTGACTTGTAATGCATCATTAATACCTTCTAATGCTGTTTTTAATACAAGTGCTTGTGGTGAACCAGAAGCGGCATTTATATTGATCGCTGATTCAAGAATGGCAGAGTTAAGCTCTTTTTTGGCTGTGTTTCTGGCCTGAGCCAGCTCCGATACTTGAGGTCCAATAGGCCCATTTTCTTTTTTATTATCGGCTTTGGCGAGTTCTTTTACACTTTGACTAAATTGAATATCCATGATGAGATCTCCGCTGTTTAGCGCTATATAACTATCGTAACGGCAATACTGATAATTACTTTAATAATTAGACAAATTTTAACAAAATCAGGGTTAATTGAAAAAAGAAATGCTAATGACTTGAACTCTTATATTGCTGCCCCCATCTGCACTATTCAAGTTAATAAATACGCCAGATGGAGGCACAATTAATGAGTGTTGATGCACACAAGGAAACGCTTGGTTTCCAGACAGAAGTTTCACAATTATTGGATCTTATGATCCACTCGTTATACAGCAACAAAGAAATCTTTATGCGTGAGTTGGTTTCTAATGCCGCTGATGCCTCTGATAAATTACGTTTTGAAGCCTTGTCTGATGATGCGCTTTATGAATCTGATGCTGAATTAAAAATTCACGTTGCCTTTGATAAAGAGGCTAAAACAGTCACTATTACTGACAACGGTATTGGTATGAACCGTGAAGAAGTAATTGCCAATATTGGTACGATTGCTAACTCAGGCACTAAAAAATTCTTCGACAAAATGACCGGTGATGAATCTAAAGATTCTCAATTAATCGGTCAATTTGGTGTTGGTTTTTATTCTGCATTTATCGTTGCTGATAAAGTTACCTTAACAACGCGTCGTGCTGGCCTGACATCTGAACATGGTGTGCAATGGGAATCAGCTGGTAAAGGTGACTTTACTATTGAAACAATTGATAAGCCTACACGTGGTACAGAGATCACTTTACACCTTCGTGAAGATCAAGATGAATTCTTAAACAGCTGGCGTTTACGCAATTGCATTACTAAATATTCAGACCACATCAATTTGCCAATCATGATGGCGAAAGAACCCGTTCCCAATGAAGAAGGTGAAATTGATGAGTCAGTAGTTCTTGAAGATGAAACAGTGAATAAAGCAACGGCTTTATGGACATTGTCAAAGAATGATATTTCTGATGAAGAATATACTGAATTTTACAAACAAATTGCTCATGATTACCAAGATCCGTTAAGTTGGAGTCATAATAAAGTTGAAGGTAAAACTGAATACACGTCATTACTTTATATTCCATCCAAAGCACCCTTTGATTTATGGGATCGTGATAGCACTAAAGGCTTAAAACTCTATGTGAAACGTGTTTTCATTATGGAAGATGCTGATCAACTAATGCCTCGTTACTTACGTTTCATTCGCGGTGTAATTGATACCAATGATTTACCTTTGAATGTATCACGTGAGATTCTGCAAGGTAGCAAAACGATTGATAGTATTCGTGCTGCATCAGTGAAGAAAGTATTGGGCGAATTGAAAAAAATGGCCAAAAATGATGCTGAAAAATATGCAACATTCTGGCAAGAGTTCGGCCAAGTGATCAAAGAAGGTCCGGGTGAAGACTTTGCTAATAAAGAAGCTTTGGCTAAATTAATGCGTTTCTCAACAACGGAAACAGGGTCAGAAGAACAAACTGTTTCTCTTGAAGACTATGTTGGTCGAATGGGTGAGAAGCAAGATAAGATCTATTACATCACTGCAGAAAGCTTTGCAGCCGCTAAAAACAGCCCTCATCTTGAAGTCTTCCGTAAGAAAGGCATCGAAGTTGTATTACTTGCAGATCGCATTGACGAATGGCTCACAAACTCATTAACTGAGTTTGATGGTAAACAATTACAATCTGTAGCTAAAGGTGATTTAGACCTTGGTGAACTTGAAGATGAAGCTGAGAAAAAAGCACAAGAAGAAACAGATAAAAACTTTGAAGACTTAGTAGAACGTGTCAAAACAACATTAGGTGATAAAGTTAAAGATGTTCGTATTACACATCGTTTGACTGATTCTCCAGCGTGTTTAGTAGCTGATGATAATGATATGAGTGCTAACCTTGAGCGTATGCTTAAAGCTGCAGGTCAAGAAACAATGGGTGCAAAGCCTATTTTTGAATTGAATCCAGAACATCCAATGGTTGAGCGTTTGAAAGCTGAATCTGATGATACTCTATTTACAGATTGGTCTTCAATCTTGTTTGATCAAGCATTATTAGCTGAAGGTGGTCAGTTAGAAGATCCTGCAAGTTATGTGAAACGCTTAAATGAGTTACTTTTAACGTTAACTAAGTAATGCGTTCAAGCATAACGTCATCCCCGAGATCTGTTATCGGGGATCTATTCTGGATAGATTAAATAACTATCTGGAGTCTATTTTTAGATAAAAATAGATGGATTGCCAATAAAAGATCTTGGCAATGACACTAAAGTAGTAAAATGCTGGGTAGAGATCTATCCAGCATTTTTTTTGGAAAAAATTTATGAACGAAACAACATCAGAGTCAGCTGAATTTCAGTCTGATAATTTACAACGCTTTATCTTTGATAACGTCGCTATTCGTGGTGAATGGGTACATTTGACAGATAGTTGGCAACAAGTAACAACGTTGCGTGAATATCCTGTTGCAATTCAAGGTTTACTGGGTGAAATGATGGCTGCAGCGGCATTATTAGCCGCCACAGTAAAGATTAAAGGTCGTTTAGTACTTCAGATTAAATCTTCAGGCCCCGTTACTTTGATGATGGTGGAATGTACCAGTGAAAACACCTTACGTGCATTTGCACAGTGGGATGGTGATGTTGCTGATGATGCAACGTTGACTGAAGTAACTGGAAATGGCTCCTTAGCGATTACAATTGATGTGGAAGGTTCTAAACAACCCTACCAAGGTGTTGTCAGCTTGGAGGGTGATTCTATTGCAAGTGTATTAGAAACGTATTTCCAACAATCAGAACAATTGGATACACGAATCTGGCTTGCTGCTAACGCTGATGCAGTCTCAGGTTTGTTTTTACAGCAATTGCCAAGTGGTGATAGCGATAACAGAGACGACGAAGAAGAGCACTGGTCTCGTATTAGCCAATTAGCCTCAACAGTTAAACCAATTGAATTACTTGAATTAGGTTGTGGCACATTACTGCATCGCTTATTCCATGAAGAAGAATGCCGGTTATTGACAGCAACAGGCCTTAGTTTTTCATGTAATTGTTCGCGTGAACGAGTCGGTGATACCATCGGCTTATTAGGTGAACATGATGCTAAAGAATTAGTAGAAGAGCAAGGCAAGATTGAAGTGGCTTGTGAATTTTGTAATAAACATTATCACTTTGACAAAGTGGATGTTGCCCGTTTATTTGCAGATGCAACATTACCAAATTCTGATTCTAAAACGGTACACTAGATTTACCTGGTTTAAAGTGTAATAATTCGTATATCATAGTTTTCTAATATTGAGAGTTCAAGATGGCACACGTAATCGTAATTGGAGCAAGCACTGGAGGCTTACCTGCTGCCTATGAAGCACGCGATGCATTAGGAAAAGAGCATGATGTTACGGTTGTATCGAATACGCCAGTTTTCCATTTTGTACCTAGCAACCCTTGGATTGCCGTTGGCTGGCGAAAGCGTAAAGATACTAGCTTTGATATTGAACCTTATTTAAGTAAGAAAGGCATCGCATTTTCTTCAGCAGGTGTTACTGAAATTAAAGCAGAACAGAATCAATTGCTTTTAGGTGACGGCACAACGCTAGATTATGACTTTTTAATTGTTGCTACAGGACCAAAATTAGACTTTGATGCTATCGAGGGTCTAGGCCCTGAAGGATATACCGAATCAATTTGTAGCATTGACCATGCTGAGAAAGCCTATGAATCGTGGCAGGAATTTGTAAAAAATCCTGGTCCAATTGTAGTGGGAGCCGTGCAAGCAGCATCATGCTATGGGCCAGCATATGAATATGCCATGATTATGAATCAAGCCCTAAGAAAAGCTAAAATTCGAGATCAAGTACCGATTACTTTTGTAACTGCAGAACCTTATATCGGTCATTTAGGTTTAGGCGGTGTAGGTGATTCAAAAGGGTTATTAGAATCAGAATTCAGAAACAATGATATTAAATGGATCACGAACGCTAAAGTATCGAAAGTCACCAAAGGTGAAATGTTTGTTGAACAAGTAAACGACCAAGCTGAAACAATAAAAACACATCAGCTTCCTTTTAAATTTTCAATGATGCTACCCGCTTTTAAAGGTGTGGATTGTGTTGCTAATCTGGGTGAAGAAGTCGTTAACCCTCGTGGTTTTATTAAGGTAGATGAATTCCAACGAAATCCAAAATATCCCAATATCTATGGTGTCGGTGTTTGTATTGCTATTCCACCAGTTGAAGCAACACCTTTGCCAGTTGGTGCACCTAAAACGGGTTATATGATCGAAAGTATGGCAACGGCATCAGTAGATAATATTAGAGCAATACTTGATGGTAAAGAGGCTTATGCTAAAGCAACATGGAATGCGATTTGTCTTGCAGATATGGGCCACTCAGGTGCCGCTTTTGTTGCTATGCCACAAATTCCGCCACGAAATACAGCATGGATGAAAAAAGGTAAATGGGCCAGACTGGCAAAAATAGGTTTTGAGAAATACTTTATCTATAAAATGAAAAAGGGCTCATCTGAACCTGTTTTTGAAAAATACTTTTTGAAGTTCTTAGGTATTGGAAAAACAAAATAAGCCATCATAAAAATGAATCTTCTAAAAGCCCTGAACAACATTGTTTGGGGCTTTTTTATTTCTTCAATCGTCATCCCAGCATGCTTGTTTAATAGACAACCCAGAGTGCTTGTTTAACTGTCATCCCAGTATGCTTCTAGCTGGGATCTAATTAAAACACAGACTCCCGCTAAAAACATGCGGGAGTGACGGAAATGAGCATATTTAAGTGTTAAGTTCTTCTAACGTTATCGTGAAGTTCGATGTGTCATCATTCAAATAGAGCTCACCATCTTGAATATTGCATTGTAATTGCATCGAACGATTGACCATTGCATCCACACCCTCGGCGTTAATATGAATCACCTTGAGGTTGTTAAATCGCTGACATTTTTCTTTTTGTTGTTGCCACCATACTGTCGCTTTTTTTTCATGATAGGTATAAATAATCACTTGTTTGGCACGGCCGCAGGCTTTACGAATTCTCTTTTCATCGGGTTGGCCTAAATCAATCCATAACTCAATCTCATCCGTTAGCGACTTTTCCCAAAGGTCGGGCTCATCATCACTGGCAATGCCTTTGGTAAAACTGAGTCGCTCACTAGCATTGGCCATAAATGCAATAAGACGAATCATAAAACGAAAGTTTGTTTCCGAAGGATGTTGTGCCACCGTTAAGTCATGACTTTGATAATAATGTGTATCCATATTGGCAATATCAAGTGAGATTTTGTTGATTGTAGAGCTAATGGCCATAAGTAGGATTCAGTTAATGTTGATGTACGTCATTGTAATGACTTATGGTTAGAAGTAACCATAAATTTGTTTATAATTTTAGTGCTTGGTATGAATAGGTGGAAATAAATGATTTTAGCTGAGTTAAGGTGCTATTTTATCGAATTCAGGTGATAAAGCATTAAAAATACATGAAACACTAGATGAAAATGAAGCTAAATAATCAGTTGCAGAGTCAGCGCCATAACCATCAGAGAAGGTATCTATAGCCAGAGAAACTCGGTCAGAAGAACGAGAAATATAAGCCTTTCTTACATTAGGAAGAGTGAAAATTACTGCATTATAATCACGACAGGTAACTGAACATTTGTTATTTCCATCAAATGAAAAGGAACTAACAATGGGGCATGAATATTCAGCATATATACCACCTGGGGATTGTTCTTCAAGAAAATCTTTAATGATTTTAGAGGATAGAGAAGCAGGGGCAATATCGACCGCAAACACTGTTAATGGCAGGATGAATAGGAACAGGATTTTAATGTAAAACTTCAAGTTAACACTTTATTATCAGTGGTTTAGTTATATCTAAACGATGAGTTATTAGTTGTTTTCTAGTTTTAGTCTACTTTTCATCATAGCCAAAAAACTCATTACGGGCTGTTTCCCACTGTTCCTGATACTTGTCTTGGGCTTGGAGTGAATCTTCTTCATTAAGTGGGAATAGTTTAGGGCTAACAATACTTTTATCGTATTGGACTATTTCACCGCGTTCAGTGTTAAACAGATACATCCTACCATTTAGTGGATTACGCAATCGAGTATCACTGATAACAATCGTAGCGCCTTTAGATGTCCTGAGTTCAGAATACCTCACGACTGTATTAGTTGTTTTTTTCATACTTAAAAATCCTTAATAATGATACGAGATATGTGGTTTTTCCTTGTACACGTTACTACTTAAGAAATAGTGGCCCTATTCAAAGTAAACTACAAGCTTTAATTTCTGGCTCAAGAACCTTAGTGGTAGTTTGACTGTTTAATCCTGCTATTTTCTCGTATGATGTCACTTTATAGGAGGAAAGGCTAAGAGAATGTTTAAGGTTGTTTACAGTAATAATTTGAAACAATTAGCGGCACACCTAGCAGAGTTGCAACTGGCTCAACCTTTACCTCCTTTAGAAGCTGAAACAGTGATTGTTCAGAGTAATGAATTAAGCCGCTGGTTATCATTGTTTTTGGCTCAAAGTCATGGTGTTGTTAGCCATATCGATTTTCCCTACCCATCGGCTTATATTTGGACTCTTTTCCGAAAGTTATTGCCCAATATTCCAAAGCAATCTTCTTTTTCTACAGATGCCATGACATGGCGATTGTTTGAGCTTTTACCTAATTGTCGACATCAAATTGGATTTGAGGCGATAGATGCTTATCTTGGTAATACGAATGATCCCTTAAAGTGTTATGGCCTAGCTCATCGTATTGCAGATACCTTTGATCAATATCTTATGTATCGACCTGAATGGGTACAAGCATGGGAGCAAGGGGAAAGGCCTCACTGGCAGGCAATGCTTTGGCAACAGCTCGTTGATGGCAATGATAAGCCTATGCATCGGGCTAATTTATTAGTTCAATTACAGGACTATTTGTCATCTATTAAGTCCAGACCAGATGAACTCCCATCACGAATGGCAATCTTTGGCATATCAGCTTTACCACCCGTGTATTTAAACTTATTTAAGTTGATGGCCAAACAGTGTGATGTGACGTTATATTTATTGTCTCCGAGCGAAGAATATTGGGGTGATATTGTTGATCCTAAAACTCAAACAAGGCAGCGAATTGATTCACCTGAGAATGCAGATTACTTTTTAACGGGGCATCCATTATTAGCAAGCCTAGGCAAACAAGGTCAGGAGTTTTTTGATCAACTACAAGATATTCAACCGGTTGAAGAATCATTGTTTTTTCCAACTGAAAATGAACAAGTATTAGGATTGTTGCAGCAAGATATTTATACCTTAAACGACGTAAATAACGATCAAGAACGGCGAATTATTGCTGCCGATGATGATTCTATTATGATTCATTCCTGTCATAGTGCCATGCGTGAGATAGAAGTATTGCACGATCAGTTATTAGCATTATTTGAACGTCATCCTGACATGTCCCCGACTGATATTGTGATCATGACTCCAGATATTGAACTCTATAGCCCTTGGATTGAAGCGGTATTTGACTGTGTTCCACCCGATCATAAAATCCCTTATGGCATAGCGGACTCTGGCATTCAAAGACAAAGCCCCATATTATCTGCTTTTAGTAGCTTATTAGATTTACCACAATCCCGTTTTGATGTTGAAACAATTATGGCTTTATTGGATTGCTCTGCCGTTCAAAAACGGTTTTCATTAGATGAGGAAAAATGTGAGTTAATTAGGACTTGGCTACGCGAAACCCAAACACGGTGGGGGTTATCTGCAGAAGATAAAGTAGCCTTAGGTTTGCCTGATATCGAGGCGAATACATGGCGTGCAGGTTTGGATCGGCTTCTATTAGGTTATGCCATGCCATTGAATACAAGTGGTGAGAATTGGGGACTCTTTGATGGAAAATTAGGTTTTGATGGTATTAGTGGTGAACGTGCTGAAATCATGGCCCAACTGTGTAGCTTTGTAGATAGACTAGATCGCTGGCGTACACAATTAAAAATGGACGCTTCTGCATCAAAATGGCAGCAACAGTTATTAGCACTTTTAGAGGACTTTTTTAGTGCTACATCTGAGCAAGGTAGTGATGAGGCAGAGTTATTACTCATTAGAAAATCTCTAGATTCCTTAGTCGAGACGACTGGATTGGCACAATTTGAACACAGTATAAAAGTTGATTTAGTTAAAGAATGGCTTAATGGACACATCACCAACAATACATCCCAAAGTCACTTTATGGGCCAAGGTGTTACCTTCTGTGGCATGGTTCCAATGCGTAGTATTCCATTCCCAGTTGTATGTTTGATTGGTATGAATGATGAGAGCTACCCTCGCAGACAGCCAACAGCAGGTTTTGATTTATTATCATCTGATTTTAGAAAAGGTGATCGTAGTCGACGTGATGATGACCGATATTTGTTTTTAGAATCACTCTTGTCAGCTGAATCGCATCTTTATATCAGCTATGTTGGTAATAGCAT
>Ga0209707_1000386_pt1 | contig 26867 bp, 24 predicted proteins | sample EN4Hudsemesocosm_FD_184630 | JGI IMG/M metagenome (GOLD analysis project Ga0209707, IMG submission 184630) | Methane-oxidizing microbial communities from mesocosms in the Hudson Canyon - EN4B Hudson Canyon (SPAdes) (version 2) | ecosystem: Environmental > Aquatic > Marine > Cold seeps | place... | reverse complement strand
AACTTAACTTAATTTAATAAGGATAAGTTAATTTTATTGAAAATCGCCTAAGTTCCAGTTGCCAATGTCATCTTCGGTACCGGGTTCTCCATCTGGGCCCATAGAGAATACATCCATCTTGCCATTTTCACCTGGGTTTAATAGCTGATATTCATTTCCCCATGGATCGTTTGGTAAACGTTGTACATAACCACCCTCAGGAAAACGACGAGGCTCTGGCTCTATGTCTGTTTGAGTAACAAGTGCTTCAAGACCTTGATCAGTCGTTGGGTAGTCATAATTGTCCATTTTGTACATTTTTAAAGAGGTTTCTAAAGCTCCTACATCAGAAACGGCTTTTTGCTCATTAGCACGCTCTTGACTGCCCATTAAATTTGGCACAACCATACTGGCAAGAATACCAATAATTACTACAACAACCATCATTTCTAAAATGGTAAAACCACGGCTCATTCTAATTTCATTATTCATAATATTTCCTAACTTCTAATTGAACTTTATCCACCAACTAAGGTGTTTAATTGTAAAATGGGTTCTAATATTGCGACAACAATAAACAATACAACTACTGCCATTGATACCATTAGTGCTGGTTCAAAAGCTTTGAGTGAAATACTGATAAGGGCCTCAAACTCTCTGTCTTGGTTATCTGCGGCGCGGCCTAACATGTGCTCTAACTTGCCACTTTTTTCACCGCTAGCAATCATATGGAGCATCATTGGAGGAAAAAGTTTAGTTTGTTCTAAAGCAACCCGTAAACTTGCCCCTTCTCGAACCCTATCCGACGCTTTAGTGACTTGTTTTTTCATGTACAGGTTATCCAACACATCTCCCGATATTTTCATACTTTCTAATAACGGAACGGCACTGGCAGTTAAAATACTTAATGTTCTTGAAAAACGTGCGGTATTTACGCCTTTTACGACTTTGCCAACGGCTGGTATCGAAAGTAATCTTTGATGAAAAGCTAATTTAAATTCAGGCTTTTTCAGTAATTGACTAAACACTAGTAACAGTCCAGCAAAACCTAGCACTATGGTTAAGCCATAAGCTTGTAAGAAATCACTACTGGCAATTAAAAACTTAGTCGTACCTGGTAGGTTTTCACCCATGTGCTCAAATTGCCCAACAATTTTAGGTACAACTTTGGTTAATAAGATGGCGATAACACCGACAGCAACAACCGTCATTATTATCGGATAAACTAAGGCTTGAATAAGTTGCGAACGCATTTGTTGACGTTGCTCGGTGTAATCAGATAACCGGTCTAATACTTTATCAAGATGTCCTGATTTTTCGCCAGCAGCAACCATAGCGCGAAATAAATAATTAAAGACTTGAGGGTATTCCGCCATACTCTCTGCTAGTGCGTAGCCTTCAGTCACTTTCGTCCGTACGGCCATTATCATACTTTTCAAGCTGTTTTTTTCACATTGCTCGGCAACCGCCATTAACGATTCTTCTAGCGGTAAGCCTGACTCAACGAGTGTAGCTAATTGGCGAGTGATCAAAGCCAATTCGCTGGCTGAAACTTTACCGCCTTTAATTTTTCCCTTACTTGAGTTTTTACCAGGGCTTTTACCTGAGGTTTTTTTAGCCAATGTTGCTACAACTTCAGTTGGCATTAAACCCTGTTCACGAAGCATATTACGCACTTGTCGCGCAGTATCCCCCTCAATAACACCTTTTTTAATTTTGCCTTTACTGTTTACTGCTTGATAATCAAATGCTGCCATAACTAATGCCTCTAATCCTCACGTGTAACACGTAAGACTTCTTCAAGGGTGGTGGTGCCAGCCAGTACTTTATCAAAACCATTTTGCCTAATACTTGGTACTGATTTACGTAAATATTTTTCTATCGCTTGTTCACCTTTACCATTATGAATAAGTTCTCGCACTTTTTCATCAACACAGAATAATTCATGAATACCGGTTCGTCCTCGATAACCTTTAAAATTACATTCACCGCAGCCAATAGCACGATAAATAACCCTTTGATTATCCTTGGGTAAGGCTAATAAATGTAACTCTTCTTCATCGGGTAGATGACTTTCTCGGCAATGTTTACACAATGTTCTAACCAGTCGTTGAGAGAGCACACCCAATAAACTAGAGGATAGTAAAAACGATTCAACACCCATATCTTCCATACGGGTGATTGCGCCTGTTGCAGTATTAGTATGCAGTGTTGATAAAACTAAGTGGCCGGTTAAACTTGCTTGAACAGCAATTTGTGCAGTTTCTAAATCTCGAATTTCACCAATCATCACCACATCAGGATCTTGTCGTAATATCGCACGCAAACCACGAGCAAAGGTCATATCTACCTTGGTATTCACTTGAGTTTGACCTATGCCTTCAATGGCATATTCAATAGGGTCTTCAACGGTTAAAATATTTCGCTCTTTCGCGTCTATTTGCGTTAATCCAGCATAAAGCGTGGTACTTTTACCAGAGCCTGTTGGCCCAGTAACCAAAATGATACCGTGAGGTTTTTCAATTAATGATGAAAACAACGCACGGTTGTTATCTATCATACCTAAGTCTTCAAGATCAAGGCGTACTGAGTTTTTATCAAGCAGACGTAATACTACACGTTCGCCGTGACCTGTTGGCATTGTAGATACCCGTACATCTACCGCACGACCACCAATTTTCAAAGAGATACGACCATCTTGTGGGATACGTTTTTCGGCAATATCTAACTTTGCCATAACCTTTATACGCGAGACCAACAGAGAAGCTAATTTACGGTGGGGTTTTAATACTTCTCTCAACACACCGTCGATACGAAAACGAATTTGTAAGGTATTTTCAAAGGTTTCAATATGGATATCTGAAGCATTTTCTTTGATAGCTTCACTGAGCATAGCGTTGATTAATTTAATAATCGGCGCATCGTCCTCGTTCTCTAATAAGTCTTCACTCTCTGTCATTTCGTCGGCAAGCGAATATAGATCGACTTCATTACCGATATCTTCCATCATTTGCTGCGCTTCAGATGAGTCACGTTGGTATGATTCTGTCAGTAACTGTTCAAAATCATCTAGAGTAAGAAAATCAAAACTAAAAGGTGCGCGTAAAATTCGACGGGCTTCTAATATCGCTGACTGACTAACAGTTTCTAAACAATGTAATGTATGTTTATCATCACTTTTGCTGAGCAATACGTTAAAGCGTTTAGCAAAGCCAAAAGGAAACTGAACTCGATCAAGCTCTAACGGCAAACTGCTATCATTATCCATCTCTTCAGATGACAATGCTTGTTGAAATTCATCTAACTCGGCTGAAATTTCGCTTTCAGTTGGCTCGGTTACATCACTCATTACTGATCTTGCGGCTCAATATCAATAGGCTTAAGATCTAACAGCTCTTTTTCTTCTGATTTTTCAACATCGCCATTAATATATTCATCAAATGAAGGTGGTAACGTTAATTCATCATTCCATTTTGGCAAAATAGGCAGGTTTTCATTTTTCATTAATGACAAACCTTCTTCTTGTTTGCGAATTTCATCAGCACGTATATAGTTATATTTTTCTTTCGACATATCACGCAACATAGTGCCATCAGCTATAATCGTCGGTTTGATAAACACCATTAAATTACGTTTACGGGTGCTGTTACTGGTTGATTTAAATAAATGGCCAATAAATGGGATATCGCCAAGTAATGGCACTTTTTGCACACTTTCTTGCACATCCTCATCAATTAAACCACCTAAAATAATGGTTGCACCACTATCAGCCATTACCGTGGTTTTAATTTCGCGTTTATTAATACCAATATCAACGCCTGTAGCGCCACTTACCGACGAAACTTCTTGCTCAATCGTTAACTGAACACCTGAGCCTTCATTGATTTGCGGCGTCACTAATAATTTAATACCCACCTCTTGACGGTCGACTGTTTGGAAAGGGTTATTATTATTACTGCCTGCTGTAGATCCCGTTAAAATAGGCACCTCTTGCCCCACTAAAAAATAAGCCTCTTCGTTATCTAAAGTAGTGATACTTGGCGTGGCAAGAATATTGGCATTGGTATCTTGGCTCACCGCTTGAATAATTGCACCCCAGTCATTTTTCATAACACCAAACATCATACCACTAACAGAGCCTAATGCTTCTGCGATTAAGTTGTAGTCACCTTTAGTGTCGGGTTGATCAGGGTTAACCGTAATTGTACCATCGGAATTTGTTACTGTAGAGCCTTTTGCTCCAGGTATGTCTTCTGCGGCAATAACACCCGCGGCAACATTGGTAATTGAAGCTGGGCCATTTGTAAACTGAGTAAAACCACCTTGCTCACTAAACCACTGCACACCTAAACTCACGCCTTCAGTCTCGTATACTTCAACAATTATCGCTTCAATGTGTACTTGTGCTCTGGGTCTATCAAGCTGGCGGATAACCGCTTCAAGAGAACGTAACATGTCAGGCTGTGCGGTAATCACTAAGGTATTAGTAGACTCATGCGCTTCAATGCTAATATTACGTTTAGCTGAACCTCTTTTCGGGGCTTTAGTGCTTTTTGTTTCTGACTCTATCGATTCGCTAACCCCTTTAAGGACTTTAACTAAATCTTCAGATTTTGAATATTTCAACGAATAGACACGGGTATTGCCGTTAGTTTCTAGCTCACTGTCTAATCGTGATACGAGTCTAGCTACTCGGTCTCTGGCCTGTGACTCGCCACTAACGATGACACTATTAGTTCGTTCATCAGCTACAATTTTAGGGATCAAGAAAGTGGGTGTTGCTGCTCCTTTACCACTTGTTGGTTTATTCATCGCTTCAACAATGCGAACCATTTCGCCCGCAGAAGCATACTTTAATTTGATAATTTGCACATCTTGATCGCCTGCGCGATCCACTCGTTCAATAATCTTAACTAATCGATTAACCACTGCAGCGGTACCCGTTAACATAATAACGTTGGCAGGATCGTAGTTCACGACATTGCCACCACCGGCTTGATCTGATAATTGACGTAACAAAGGTACTAATTCCCGAACCGTTACATTTTTGACCTCAACAACACGAGTGACCATTTCATCACCGATGCCCGGATTTTTATTACCTACAACAGGAATGGAGGAAGTTTTTGCGTCTTTATTTCGAATAACTTTAATGATGTTATTGTCCATTTTCACCGCAGCGAAACCATAAACTTCTAACACATTTAAGAAAAATTGATAATATTGTTTTTCTGTTAAAACATCGTAGCTGCGAACATTAACCTTACCTCTAACATTAGGGTCAATAATCATGGTTTTTTTCAGGTTTTTCCCGACAATATTGACAAATTCGGCTATTTCAGTATTTTTGAAATTCGCCGAATAATTAGCAGCACTTGCCGACGCACTGATTAAAATACAATTAACCACAGTGGCGGTCATAAATGCAGGCACAATCCCGTGCACTGAACGAGCATTCGGTCTATTGGCTATAAAAAGTACGCGTTTAAAAAAATTGCGCATAAAAAATCCTCATTACTACTAAATTTGTCACTTAATAACTTTGCTAAAGTTGATTTTATAATTGTCTAATTAGCAATATTAAATAATATTTCTGTTATGCCATCTTTGCGGTCAACTAACAAAGAGACTTCATGTTCTTGTCGAAGTGCCATCATGGCTTGTGCTGCTTCACTTGGTACGGTTAAGTCGTAACCATTCATTTGTATGGCAATATCACCAGACTTTAACCCTGAACTTTTGAAAAAGTCTGGATTTCTTCCTGGCATTAAACGATAGCCAACAATATTGCCGCCATTACGTTTAGGAATAATTTTTAAATAATCAGTAATTTTACCTGGATCTTTACTAATATCCGCTTTAAGACTACTCGCTTGTCGAGATAGTTCCTTATTTTTACGCATATCAACCACTTTAGGTGCTTTTGATGGCGCTGGAAGTTGCGGCTCAATGGGCCTTATTTGTTTATTAGCTCCACCGGTAGATATTTTTTTATAATCGAAACCGTCTAACATTAAGGTTTCCATACGCCCAGATTGCTTGATTAAAACACGATCAACCAATACTTGTTCTAACGTTGCCTTAGTGCCGGCTATATTGTCACCTATGCCATAAGTTTCTTGATTGCCTTTATTTTCGATTACCGCTGCAGCAGCACTTGAGTCATCGCTGGCGACAGCAGCTGATAACGTCAAACTCAAACGTGTTTCAGGCGCATCTTGAATTTCAATTATTTTGTCAACAGGGAGTGCATTATAGATACCAAACAAATGCAACTTTTCAAGTTCAGCAATACTAACCGTTGTTGTTTTCTTATTTGTAAAAGTTGATGAACTTTTTGGTTGATGACTTGATATTTGCCCACTTGGCACAAACATCCAAGTAGCTTGTGAAGCTAAATATGCAATATAAACCAGCAACACACCACTGATGGCCTTTGCTATTTGTTGCTGAGGAAGTTTAGCTAGCATGTCGGTAAATGAAGCTAAGTTGTTTGGTAATTGCATGATACTTCGATAATTATGAGTTATTTTACTTACTGCTGAATATGTAAATTCGATGTTATTAAAAAGAATATACCATCTGATAATACTTGACCCTAGCCTGAGCAACAAGCAATGTTGGCGGTTTTTGCCGCTTTATTTTTTTAATCTTTGTTAAAATAAAGTAAATTAAAACATATTAGCTACCATTAAAACATCAGGGTAAGAGGATTATGATGAATAAAAGCCACCTAAAAACTAAAGAAATCACTTCAGCCCGTTTAGATAAGTGGCTTTGGGCTGCAAGGTTTTACAAAACACGGGCAATTGCAAAACAGATGATTGATGGCGGTAAAGTGTTCTATAATGGTCAACGAACCAAATCAGGAAAAAATGTAACTTTAGGTGACACCATCAAGTTACGTCAAGGATTTGATGAAAAAGAAGTGGTCGTAATCGCTCTAGCGGATAAGAGACGTGATGCAACTTTTGCTTTTACTTTATTTGAAGAAACCACTGACAGTATAAAAATTAGAGAAAAAACGGCTCTGGCACGCCAACAAGGTATTTTACTCAGTCCAGCCAGTGATAGTAAACCCGATAAAAAGCAACGTCGACAAATTCGGCAACTAAAAGAAGGATTTAATGAATAATGACTAGCCCTGATGTTTTAAACCGCTATTTATTTGATGACTTACACGTTCGTGGCGAGTTAGTACAGCTAACAAAAAGCTATCAGCAAAGCATTGCTAAGCACAATTATCCTCAAGGTGTCAGAGTTTTACTGGGTGAGTTAATGGCAGCCACCTGTTTATTAACGGCCACGATAAAATTTGAGGGCGATATTACCGTACAATTACAAGGTGATGGACCTGTTGGCTACATGGCAATGAATGGTAATGACAATCAAGAAATGCGGGGTATCGCTCGATTAACTGAAGATACCGAAGCAAAGGGTCTTAAAGCACTCATTGGCAAAGGGAATATGATCATTACTATTAGACCAAAAAATGGTGATGCCTACCAAGGCGTAGTAGCTTTAGAAGAAGACACATTGGCAGATTGCTTAGCTCATTATTTTGATGTGTCTGAGCAAATACCAACAAAAATTTGGTTATTTAGTGATGATGATAACTTACAAGTTGCTGGAAGTTTAGTGCAGTTATTACCAGGAAGTGATGATGCAGACGGCGGAGATAAAGAACAGCAACAACGTGACTTTGAACATTTATGTCAGTTAACAAATACCATTAAGACTGAAGAGATTTTTGAAATAGAGGCAGAGCAATTATTATATCGCTTATATCATCAAGAACGGGTAAGAATATTTGATCCTCAAGATGTTTCATTTGTATGTGGGTGTTCATCAGAAAAATGCTTGACGGCTATTTCGCAAATTGAACCCAGTGAAATTAAATCAATTATTGCAGAACAAGGAAATGTAAGCATGACCTGTGATTACTGTTTAACCACTTACGCTTTTGATGAACAACAACTAGCGAGTTATATTTCAGAAACAAAACACTGAAATTAGTATTTCTTACTCTAAATAAAGCTAATGACCTTGTTTCATTAGCTTTTTTTTGTCGATTTCAACAGTCGTTCAATTCATTTCTTAACATCATTTAATACGATAGCGCTGTCATTAAACTTTACTTTTTCAACAAACTCTTTTCATCAGCAAACATCTACCAGCACTCGCTTTCATCAAAAAATGTAACTTATACTGAAAACTTTCATCATATATGATTTATTGCTTTAGTTTTAACCGCTGATCCCCTAGAATAAGCGCCCTAAATTATATACAAAAAATGTTCTACTAAATTATATACCCAAGCCCCTTTAACCATAATTTTGAAGTGGTTTAGGTATATAACTTAACTTTGTCATACCTTTGGAGTGTTTTTGCTATGACCGCTTTAGAAAACTCAATTGATTTATCTCAATACGGCATTAATAACGTTGGAGAAGTTGTTTACAACCCTTCTTATGAACTACTTTTTGCTGAAGAAACTAAAGATAGCCTCTCTGGCTTTGATAAAGGTGTAGAGACTGAGCTCGGTGCAGTAAATGTTGATACGGGAATTTTTACAGGTCGCTCTCCAAAAGATAAATACATTGTTCGCGATGATGTAACTCGCGATACGGTTTGGTGGTCTGATCAAGGTAAAAATGACAATAAAGCAATGACACCAGAAACTTGGGATCATTTAAAAGGTTTAGTGACGACTCAACTTTCAGGGCAACGCTTATTCGTTGTTGATACATATTGTGGTGCTGATGAAGCTACTCGTTTAAAAGTACGCTTTATTACTCAAGTAGCATGGCAAGCTCATTTTGTTAAAAACATGTTCATTCGTCCGTCTAACGAAGAGTTGAAAAACTACGAACCTGACTTTGTAGTAATGAACGGCGCTAAAACAGTTAATGATAAGTGGCAAGAACAAGGGTTAAACTCTGAAAACTTTGTTGCTTTTAACTTAACTGAAAAAATTCAGTTAATTGGTGGAACTTGGTACGGCGGCGAAATGAAAAAGGGTATGTTCTCAATGATGAACTACTACCTTCCCCTTCAAGGCATTGCCTCAATGCACTGTAGTGCTAACGTAGGTAAAGATGGCGACACTGCTATTTTCTTCGGTTTATCAGGTACTGGTAAAACAACTTTATCAACAGACCCTAAACGTCAACTTATTGGTGATGATGAACATGGTTGGGATGACAATGGTGTGTTTAACTTTGAAGGTGGTTGTTACGCAAAAACTATCAACCTAAGCAAAGAAAACGAACCTGATATCTACAATGCTATTCGTCGTGATGCACTTTTAGAAAACGTTACGGTAGATGCAAATGGTAAAATAGATTTTGATGACAATTCAAAAACTGAAAATACCCGTGTTTCATACCCAATCCATCATATCGACAACATAGTTAAACCTGTTTCTCGTGCTGGCCATGCAAAAAGAGTTATCTTTTTAACTGCCGATGCTTTTGGTGTATTACCACCGGTAGCTAAATTAACACCTGAGCAAACAGAATATTATTTCTTATCAGGTTTTACTGCCAAATTAGCTGGAACTGAGCGTGGTATTACCGAGCCGACACCAACTTTTTCAAGTTGTTTTGGTGCTGCATTCTTAAGCCTACACCCTACTCAATATGCTGAAGTTTTACATAAACGTATGGACGCTGTTGGTGCTGAGGCCTACTTAGTTAATACAGGTTGGAATGGAACTGGCAAGCGTATTTCAATCAAAGCAACACGAGCGATTATTGATTCAATTTTAGATGGTTCAATTGATAATGCAGAAACTACGATTGTACCTATGTTCAATTTAGCCGTTCCAAATACTGTTGCTGGTGTTGAAGGAGATATTCTTGACCCAAGAAATACTTATGAAGATAGAAACGAGTGGGAAACTAAAGCCATTGATTTAGCTAAACGCTTTGTTAATAACTTTGAAAAGTTCACTGATACAGATAACGGTAAGGCGTTAGTGGCAGCAGGCCCGCAATTGTAATCTGATTATCAACACTATAAAAAAGCCCTTATTAAGTAATTAATAAGGGCTTTTTAGTTTAACGGATATAGCAGATTGTTGTATATCCGTTAATCATGTTTTATTGGTAAACATACTCTAGCTTGCAAACCACCCTCAGGGCGATTTGAAAGGACAACTTCGCCACCGTGGCTATTAACAATACGTTTAATAATGGCCAAACCTAAACCACTACCTTCGCCGCCTCGGGCTTTATCACCTTGAGTAAAGGGTTGAAATAAAGCTTCAATATCAGCTTCTGGGATACCCTCACCACGGTCTTGAACTACAAAGTAGACACAACCTTTGTCTTTATCGACTCCTGAGCTTAATTCAATATCCCCCTCGCTGTAACGTAGCGCATTTTGAATTAAATTAGCAACAACACGTTTCATCGCAACATATTTAAGCGGTATTTTTGGGCATGCACTACCTGTAAAATTTACTTTTCTATTCGCTGGCTTCTCCGCGTTTACAACTTCTTCAACCAATACATTTATATCATCTAACTCAAAAACATCTCTATTATCATTTCGAATATAATCGATAAATTGATCAATAATGGTGTTCATATCATCAATATCACACTCAATGCCCTCACGAAGAAAGTCATCCAGTTCGGTCATCATTTCAGTGGCTAGGCGGATGCGAGTTAACGGTGTTCGCAAGTCATGTGAAATACCGGCCATCAATAAATTTCGGTCATCTTCCAACTGCTTTATACCCTTAGACATATGGTTGAAGGCTTGAGTTACTGACATTATTTCGGTTGTACCATGTTCAGTTAGAGGTTTGGGGAAGTTACCTTGAGCAACATCTTCTGCTGCTCGTTGTAAAGATCTCAGTGGACGATTCAATTGGCGAACAAACAGCCAACCACCACCAACACTGAGAACACCAATAATGACTAGAAATAAAATAAGCGGGGAGAAATTATCGTCTTCTAAACCCGTTAGCGGAATTTTTACCCAAAGGTTTGGCGCTTGTGGTGGGCGAATCCAAAAAAGAAACTCATCGCCTTGTGATATTCTTACTTCAGCAGTGCCGCCAAGTAATTCACTCATTTGCTCAGAGCGGTGTTTATAATACCTTGCATCAGCAAGCCCTAATTCCATTGCATCTCTTTCACGATGTACACCTATACCGGTTTCACGATGAAAAGCTACGGCCATTTTAGGGCTAAATTCAGCATCTTCTACATCAATAAAAACCACCTTAACTTGCTTTGCTAAGAGCTCATTGATCTGTTCAGCATTTGGCTGAATAACATAGACAGCAATAGAAATATAAGAAACGATCTGATTAATTAATAATAACAGACCGATTAATAACACTGTTTGACCAAAGGCGCTGTTTGGCAATATTTTCATTTACACTTAGCCTTGTTTACGCTGTACCTTGACCATCTGGAACAAAAACATAACCTAAGCCCCATACCGTTTGGATATAACGGGGTTTAGCAGCGTCCACTTCTAACATCCTACGTAAACGAGAAACTTGTACATCAATACTACGCTCTAAAGCAGAGTAATCTCTACCGCGGGCCAAATTCATTAATTTGTCACGAGAAAGGGGCTCTCTAGGATGGGTAGTTAACGCTTTTAATACTGCAAACTCACCACTTGTTAGCGGCATATTCACATCGCCCTTTACCATCTCTCGAGTAGCTAAATTTAATTTATACTCGCCAAACGCTATTATGTTTTCTTCTAAAGAAGGTGCGCCTGGTGCTTCTTGAACCCGGCGTCTTAGCACGGCTTTGATTCGAGCTAATAATTCACGAGGGTTAAAAGGCTTAGGCATATAATCATCGGCACCAATTTCAAGCCCAATAATCCTGTCTACCTCATCACCTTTTGCTGTTAGCATAACAATAGGGATATTATTATTTTGCTGACGTAATCGTCGGCAAATAGATAAACCATCTTCCCCTGGCAACATTAAATCTAACACTAACAAATGAAAATTTTCTCGCTCAAGTAAACGATCCATTTGCTCAGAACTGGCGGCACTTCGAACAGCAAAGCCTTGCTCAACTAAATAACGTTCCAATAATGACCGTAAGCGTACATCATCATCCACTACTAATATTTTTGTTGTTTCTTGTACCATAATAAATATTTCATCGTTAGCTAATTTAAAATGACTATAAGACATCTTTAATCAGAAAGACAAAAATTACCGCGAAAAATGGCAAGTTAAATGTTACAAGATATGAACTAAATGGTCTAGATAACATCATTTATATAAATTTTCCGTCTAATTACGAAACATCTTTACGATTCAATCAATACAAAATGACTGTAATACATTAGCTTTTTTAACCGCTATATAAGTTATAAAAAATTAAAAACTCATATTATGACTTTATATGCGACAATGTTCGTATGAGAATTTGGATACATTTCGTTAAAGCACCTATTCGTGTAACTCGTATAACACACAAGCGCAGTAAATTAAAATTACAACGCCAGATGTTAGGTATTAAGCTGGCCCTTGCGCAAGAAAAATCTGAAACTAAGGAAATGCTAACAACTTATCGGAAGTACACCATGCGACAAGCGAGTAGTGAAGAGATGGTTGTGGCAAATAAGCAATTTGTTGATTTATTAAAGGGGTTAGGGCTTGGTGTCTTTGCCGTATTACCTTTTGCGCCCATCACCATTCCTGTAGTGATTAAAGTAGGTCGTTGGGTAGGTGTTGAAATACTGCCGAGCTCTTTTTCAGAAATGGGAAATCTTAAAAAAGTTAATAAGAAATCTTAACACTCTGCCTATAACTATTTTTACTTTAAATAATAGATCGCTTGTGCGTTAACGCAGCGAGTAAAGCTCTGTTGTCGCTCTTCTCGTGACAATGCCAAAATAGCTTTATCTACCAACTCCATTTTTACTTTTCTTTCTTCATCGGGTAGTGCGCTTAACTGCTGGTGGAAACAGCCCTGTAAGCCAAAATTTAAAGCCAGATCTGATTTTATTTCGTCACTACCAAGACAAACTGACAATTTTTCTGCCAATACATTTTTATTTTCTTTAGTCACTAAATCAACCAGCGGTGGTTGAATAGGGTCAACTTTTCTCAATTTATTACATGCAAAGTACATATCCGCAACCGCAACGATAGGAATAAGATTTTGATGTTGCTCTCCAAATTTTTCTTTAAGCCACAACTTATGTTCCTCAGAAAACTCTTCACTAATGCTTGAAAAAGCTAAAAGAGTTAGCAATACAGCTAGGTAATTTCGCCATATAAAAAAACACTTACCATTCATAGAGTTTATTTTCATACCAATAACAACCTTAACGTTCCCTGATTTTATTATAGTGTATTGTCTTAAAATTAGTCTTTACGATTTTATCGAATAAATTTTTTAACGTTTAGCACGAGCATATCTAATCCAGATGTAAATTCCACTGAACGACAATAATATTAGCAAAAGCGCGACTGCATCCATGAAATAAACACCAATGATGCCAAAAAAACGCCCACTATGGGTATCAACAATAAGACGTTCCCATGTTAAAAACTGTGACTTATAATTTAAAATGGCTGATAACTTTTGTTCTTGAGTAGCGTCTGTTTCAATTATCCAATTCGGCTCTACTACCGTGGTAATTTTTTGCCAATCGTAAAAATCACTATCTGTTTGATAATAACCCGTTGCTGTTTTAACAACCACGTTATTATTGCCTAGAGACATTTCGGTAATACCTAGAGGCAAGCCCGCAGTTGTATCAAGCTGGTCAAGTAACTCGCCTTGTTGGGTATATATATAAAAATATTTCGCTGTCGCTATCAGTATATACTCTTGAAATTCTCCCATACTGATAACAAGGGACGGAACTTCTAACAGGAGTGTGCTTTTAAGCCAAACGAGGTTATCTGTAACAGCAAGGTGATCACTGTAAAAGCTTAATTGACTCGGTGCTTTAATGCCGTAATGCTCAAGTAACCATGTACTCTTTACATTATAATGTGCCAGTTTAAAAGAATCAGTATGATTGAGAGCTATGCCGGTTATTGATAAAAAAATTAGGAAGAATGCCGCGGCAATGCCTAACTTTCTATGCCATTCTCGTAAATGACGAATAAGACGAACTTGCCATGATTTTGATGATTTAACCATCGTGTAACTATCCAAATAAAATATCTTTAATTGCGTACATTGCTAATGCAATGTTTTGTTATTCAACCATAAAGATAGACGAGCAACTTTTGTTAATGCCCGTACTGATAAAGTTGCGCCTGTTATACCATCAATATGTGTAGTTAGCCTATTGTCTTGGGTTAATTTTGCTAAATTAAATTGTTTAGTGAAAAAATCATGGCGTACTTCATCCCCCCTACTTTCTCTAAACGTTAATACTTTCAATTCAATAATTTGATTGTTTTGTATATGAACGCCAATGGTGATGGGCTTTTCTTTACCTATCTCATCAAGTACCCAGACGGTATTATCATCAGCTTGCCAATAGCGTACTCTTAAACGGTTAAATGAATGGCTGAGAATATCAGCAATTTCAACTTTGTCTTGGGCATTCAACCAAAGTACTTTTGCTTTAGGTACTTCACCAATAACTTGGTTAATAAACTCTTCTGTTGTTTGATAAACCCCTTTAGCAAAGCTCAAAGGTACAAACACCGAGAAAAACAACACGATGAAGGCAAAATTTTGAATGGTAGTTTTCATCTACAAGCCAACTTATATCAAATATTTTAAAATCAAATAGCGTCAATACTTCAAAAAACAAAAGTGAATAAAGCTTTCGCCCTATCCACTTATTTTATACTAACACTTAAAAAGGAGTTAATTAAAACTGGTAACCAAACCCTAAGTTAAAGCCACTTGAGTCTTTTGAACCACCAAGATCTTCATAATCAGCTTTTAATACAACATTTTCGTGCAGGTAGTAGTTAATACCAACACTTGAAGATTTAACTTTGGTTAACTCAGAATTACCTGCTTCATTGTCGTATTCAGAATAGCGAGCAAATAACCCCACTTTTTCATTCACTTTGTACGATGGCTCTAGATACCAACCTGTTTGCTCATCACGGCCTAATGCTTTTGCTTCATCACCATTAATATCCCAGCGAGCGTATAATGCACGGACAGTAAAGTCACTTACTTGATAAATACCATGTGCTTCAATCAGTGTTGCATCTGCTGTATCTGCAGCACTACCTTGAGTAATATCTGTTTGATATTGCAAAGTTGCCGCTAATTCTAAGCCATTGATCGCCGTATATTTAACACGACCGGTATAGGCTAAATTTTCAGCTGTCGCTTTAGCAACTTTTTGACGACCACTACGTATGTTATAAGCTTTGCTACCATCTGTTGCGACATTCAAACCGCTAGTTGCAGCACCATCAATACTAAAGCCACCAGTTGGCTTATAGTTAAATGAAGCACCGGCTTCCCACCAAGTTGCCGGAATAATATTCTTTTCAACACCATTACGTTCAACACCGTAAAATGTTGGTGGCTCATGAGTTTCGTTAATAATACCTACTGGGATTAAAAACAAACCAATTTTAGAAGATGTTTGCTCATTAATGTCTACTTCAACATAGGCTTGTTCAAGCTCCACTTCACCAGCTTTACCTTCGCCAGCAATTGAATGCTCAAGTTCAAACTCAGAGAAAAAACGTACACTGTCAGAAAATTCATGGCCAAAGAATAAAACAAAACGATGAAAATCTACTTTAGCGTCTGAGTCTTCATAATTATTGTAATGAAGCTCGCCATAACCACCAATTGAGGTATTAGAGAAAATACTGTCAGTACTTGTCGTTTCAACTTGATCTGCTGTTGCTTCAAGTTTTTGTTCCGTTTCATCTAAACGTTTTTCTAATTTTTTTAATACTTTTTGCTGCTCTTCAATTACTTTACGTAATTCTTGGGTATCATCGTTTGCGATAGCTACAGTACTTGCAAATAAGCCAATAAGTGCAGAAGCAATAAGTGTTTTTTTCATCATGTTTAAAAGTCCGTTAATAAAATTATTATTGAATTTATTATTAAGGAGGCCTGCTATGAATAAGGTGAGATAGCCGCTCCAGAAAGTGGAGCTATTAAAACACACGCCTAAATGAGAATCAATATCATTTGTATTATTTTTATGTTTTGTTGATCAAGATCAATATCATGGGTTTATAAAAATAATTACATCAAAATAAATAGTGGTTTGATATATTAAGACCATATTAAAATTAACAATTAAACAAATGATTAAGCAGATAAAATTAGCACTTCAGCAATACAGACCGTTATTAGCATCAGTTGGGATTGTTATTTTTTTTCGGGCTTTTGGAGCAGGTATTGGTTTTATATCTGGAGTAATGATTACTCGCTATTTGGGAATAACAGAATCAGGCTTATACTTTTATGCCTTAGATCTAATAACTACAATTGCAGTATTCGCTGGCTTAGGGTTAAATAATACTTTATTGCGAAATGTTTCATCTTTGAATAACTTACCTGAAAATAGAGTTAACATATCAATTTATTTCTGGAGTACAGTAAAACCTGTTGCTGTAGTTTCAATTATAAGCATTCTATTTATTATTTTGTTTCGAATAAAAATTTCTATCTTTCTAAATAATTCCTCTTTAGTGGTACTACTGCTTATTTTTTCTCCACTCATTTGTTTAATTCCTTTACAGAGTTATCTTGTCACTTTTCTGCAAAGCTTGAAAAAGGTAATCCAATCTTCACTGATCCAATTCGCACTCTTTTATTCAGTTTTAACTCTAATGATTATTTTCTTCAAGCCACAAACCGCTGTTTACACAGCAAAGCTACATTTAATTGCAATAACTATCAGTGTAATGACAGCACTGATTTTTTCTAGAAAAAACTTGTTTGCCAAAGGTGTTTTAAAACCTCAGAAAATAAAGGGCTGGCAATCATTTGTTGTGATGCATCTAATTAATAGTGTCTCTGTTATTTTAATTTCAATTATTAATGGTTATTTTTTGCAACCTGAAGCTTTTGCCGTATTATCGGCAGCAAATCGGTTCACCTTATTAATTAGCTTTTGCTTAATATCTTTTAATTTTGTTGCTGCACCCAAATACGCAAAGCTTTATCATGAAAACAAGCATGAAGATCTAGCAAGGTTTAGCCAATCAGTTACACGGCTATTAATAGCAATCATTATTCCTATAAGTCTATTAGTGTTCTCGTTTAACGAAGAGTTAATGAGTTTTTATGGCAGTGAATTCACAGAATATGGTTATATTTTAAGTATATTAGTCATCGGACAAATTGTTAATGTAGCAACTGGGTCGGTTGTGTATTTACTGACATTAAGTGGACATGAAAAAGATATGAAAAATATTATTGCTATAATCATCCCTATCACGGTGGTGGTATCACTGATATTAGCTAAACACTTTGGCCTAACAGGTGTTGCAATAGCCATGATGTTATCGGCTATAGCAACAAATATATCAGCTTACTTCATGGTATTGAAAAGACTAGGTTTTCATGCGCTTTCTTGGCAATTAGCACCATACAAAGGTCAACAGTAACAATGTCCTCTATCATCCATCAATTAAATTTATACCGTCGATATCCTTATTGGTCAAAAGCTCAATGTGTTTATATTCATATCCCTAAAGCAGCAGGAACTAGCATAAACAAGGCGTTGTACGGCAGAACATTAGGTCATTATCAGGCATTAGAAATTAGAAAAAAATTCCCTCAGCTTTTCAAAAAATCATTCGTATTTTCAATAGTGAGAAATCCGTGGAGTCGCACATATTCAGCTTATAAATTTGCGAAAATGGGCAGAACGGAAAGCATGGGAGTAAACAATCCAGCACAATATCAGATTCCTGAATTTGAGAGTTTTGAGCAATTTATTTTTGACTGGTTAATGAAAAAAAACATAGTTGAATGCGATTATATTTTTCAACCGCAACACCTTTTTGTTTGTGACAAAAAAGGAAATATAATGACTGACTTTATTGGCAAAGTTGAAAATATCACTGATGATTTCCATTTAATCTCTAAACAGTTAGGTAGAGAGATAACCCTGCCATTTACCAATAAAACATCAAATATTAACGATTACAAAGTAGCGTACAGGAATAAAGAGATGATTGAAGCTGTTGCAAAAATTTATCAGAAAGATATTGAGTTATTCGGATATCAATTTTAATGACCCAACTAAGAGTATTACACATAATTTCTTCGCCTTCTGCAGGAGGTGCGGAAGTATTTGTTAAGGATATGGCCTTAAATTCAAACAAATGTGATATGGAGGCTGCCATATTATTTATCTCTGACTCAAGCTCTGTAGGACGCTCTAAATCTTATGAAGTGAGTTTTTTAAACGAATTAAAAAATAATAACATCTCTTATTTCATTTTACCTAAAGGTGCTAGGCGCAATATACTTACCGGTAGAAAAGCATTTAAAGAGTGCATTCAGCGTTTTAATCCAACAACAATACACAGCCATTTACTTTCAGGTATTATTTATAGCTACCTCTATTCTAGAAATATCAATCTCATCTATACCCACCACACCTCATTAATCAAAACGAACACCCTCATCTTTAAAGTATTAATGAAACTTTGCAATAACCACATCAGTATATCTGAGCAGTGTAAAAAAGTGTTTGACAGATACTTAAGAAATCCAAGCTCTCTTATATTTAATGCAATTGATGAAAAAAGAGTACAAATAAAAACATCTGAAAATTCTTCAAATAGTATCGTTAAATTAATTGCTGTAGGCAGCATTGGACCAGCAAAAAACTACCTCCTTATGCTAAAAAGTATTCAGAGAGTACAAAACAAATTGGGAAATCTGTTCAAGCTAGTTATTGCCGGGGAAGGTAGCAAAAGTGATACAGATTTATTATTTGAATTCGTCAAAAAGAACAAACTATCAGATGTTGTAGAGTTTTTGGGTAACCGTTCTGATATTCCTAGGCTGTTAAGTCAAAGTGATGTCTTTTTAATGAGCTCGAGAAGAGAAGGATTACCTATTGTTCTCCTTGAGGCTCAATTTACTGGGTTACCGGCAATCGTAACCGACGTGGGAGGGTGCAAAGAAGTAATAAATCAAACTTTAGGTGGGTTAGTGGTTAAGCCAGAATCTGAAGAAGCTTTATCAGACGCCATTATTAGCTTGATATCTGACGGTAGTTATCGTCAAAAACTATCAGAAAATGCCTTAATAAATAGCTCTATATTCTCAATAAAACAATGCATAGAAAATCATAAAGCACAATATCAATTAAATAACACATCACGTTGAAATTTAGTTATAACTATAAATGGTTAAGAGCCAATACAATTTAGCTTTAGCCTATTCCATTTCAAACCATTACGGTATAAACATTTATATATTTTTGTCACTTCAGATTATTTAATGACGAAATACATTTATTACTGGTAGAAGTAACCTGTCCTCCATAGATGGTACAATAATAAATATTACAAAATAAATTACCTTTTTATTAGAAACGAACATCATATAACTATCTTTGGTGGAAAAATCGACTATAAAAATAAAAAAGTAATTACACAAACAAATCAAATTACAGCTATGCATTTTTTATTGAGGAGGTAAAATGGATTTAATATCCACAACATCGCAAGTTTTTACTTCCTTCTTGGTATTTGTCTTAGGAGGATTACTGATAATATCAGTTGCCAAAAAAATGCTGGTTACAACTCAGTTCTCATTAGCTATCTACCTTTGGCATACAGTATTTTGTATTGTTTACCTTATTTATACGCTCAAAAACCCCGCAGATGCAAAGCGATACTTTAACAGTAACAATCTAAATTTCATTGAGTTTTCACCTGGAACCAAAGCGGTTGAATTACTAACAAGTTTATTGAGGTATTTTGATTTATCATATCTCGGCTGCTTTCTTTTTTTTAATATCATCGGCACTATTGGTTTATTAGCATTTGCAGGTGCTTTAAAGTCTGTGACATACAACTCAAATAAGAAGATTAAAATTATTGCATTGATTTTAATTCTCTTGCCTTCAGTAAGCTTTTGGTCTGCAGGAATTGGGAAAGATGCAATTTCCTTTATGGCAACTGGGTTAGCACTTTGGGCAGCATTAAATTTAAAAAAACGTCAAGGTATTCTTGTATTTTCAATTCTAGCTATGTTATTGGTTAGACCACATATCGCAGGTATGATGCTTATTGCTTTGAGCATAGCTATCTTATTTGATAAAAATGTTAATCTGCAAATAAAAATCGGTTTAACAATATTTTCAATAATTGCTTCAGCAGTGATGGTTCCTTACGCTTTAAAGTATGCAGGGGTTGGCGAAAATGTTAATGCAGAGAAATTAGAAGGCTATTTCGATAAAAAACAAAATCATAACTTAGCAGGGGGATCAAGTTTAGATATTACTTCTATGCCTTTACCTGTGAAGATGTTCACTTATTTATTTAGGCCCTTACCTCATGAGGCCCATAATATAACAGCTCTTCTTGCATCACTTGACAACATTATGATTTTATTGCTTTTTGTAATAAGTATTAAACACCTAAATAATAAAAAATTAAAACTCGATCTTGCTAATAGGAAGTTTCTGTGGTTTTTTGCAATAATCACTTTAATCATTCTTTCACTAACAACAGCAAACTTAGGTATTGCAATGAGACAAAAATGGATGTTTATGCCAATGTTTATCTATTTACTTATTTCTGCATTAGCGCTTAGTAATACTCACCATAAAAAAAGTAACGAGTAACATGAAAATATTAATTATAGGTGCATTACCGCAATCTTTACTCAATTTTAGAGGGCAATTAATTAAAGACATACATACTAAAGGGCATGAAATTATTGCCATGGCGGCACCTGCAGAGCAAAATACCATTGACCAAATAGAAGAACTCGGTTGCCGTTACCAGTCGTTTCCAATTCAAAGAAATGGCTTAAACCCTCTATCTGACATTAAGACATTATTTGCACTCATAAAAATAATTAAAAAAGAGCAACCAGATATTGTTTTTTCTTATACCGTCAAACCAATTGTTTGGGGAGGTATCGCAGCAAGATTTTTCAGTAAAGCAAAGTTTTATGGTTTGATCACTGGCTTAGGCTTTGCTTTTCAACAACAGCAAAAAAATAGAAAGCTAATTAACTTCATTGTTACTAATTTATATAAACAGGCTCTTAGTAAAGCAACAGCCGTAATTTTTCAAAACCCTGACAACCAACATGTATTTATAGAAAACGGTATAATACCCTTAGAAAAAACATTTAGAGTCAATGGCTCTGGTGTTGATACAAAACATTTTGTTAAATCACCTTTACCCATCACGTCTTCAACAACTTTTTTAACAATAGCTCGACTTCTAGGTGACAAGGGCATTATAGAATTTTATCAAGCAGCAAAATTGGTTAAAACTCGCTACCCCAATACTCACTTTCAAATACTAGGACCAGCTGATCCCTCACCTGATGGTATTAAACTGTCAGAAGTTATGAAATGGCATGATGATAAAGAAATAACTTATTTAGGTGAAACCGATGATGTTCGTCCATTTATAAATAACTGCCATATTTTTGTTTTACCTTCTTATCATGAAGGCATGCCAAGAACAGTATTAGAAGCCATGGCAACAGGCCGCCCCATTCTGACAACAAACGTTCCTGGCTGTAAAGAAACTGTAGATGATGGGTTAAATGGTTTTTTAGTTGAAAAGCAAAATTATCAATCACTTGCTGATAAAATGATCTATTTATTAGATAATCAAGATTCATGGAATTCTATGGCTGAACATAGTTATGATAAAGTCATTAAAAGTTTTACCATTGAACAAGTTAACCAACACTTATTACACATTTTAAAGCTATAAATAAAAATGATTAAACGTTTATTTGACATGATAATAGCAGTAACAGCCTTAGCTTTACTTTCTCCTGTAATGTTCATTCTCGGACGAAAAATTGCGGTAAATCTAGGTAAACCTGTTTTATTCAAACAAAAACGCCCAGGGCTGAATGGGAATATCTTCGAGATGATTAAATTCCGCTCAATGAAAGATGCAAATGATGGCCAAGGAATTCCACTTCCCGATAATGAGCGATTGACTCCCTTTGGCGAAAAACTGAGAAACAGCAGCTTAGATGAACTTCCTGGTCTTTGGTGTGTACTCAAAGGCGATATGAGTTTAGTTGGCCCTAGGCCGCTTTTGGTAGAATATTTGCCTTTGTACTCAACCGAACAAGCACGCCGTCATGATGTAAAACCTGGCATTACTGGTTGGGCTCAAGTTAATGGTCGCAATGCCATTAGCTGGGAAGAAAAATTTGCCCTTGATGTTTGGTATGTTGACAATCAGTCATTATGGCTTGATATTAAAATACTGTTTCTTACTATTAAGAAGGTATTTACTCAATCTGATATTAGTGCTGAAGGTGAAGCAACAATGAGTAAATTTACAGGTTCAAAATAAAAATAAATTATTGAAGTTAACGAGGTAGTAATGAAGAATTTAGCCATTTTAGGTGCTGGTGGGCACGGTAAAGTAGCAGCAGATATTGCAGAGCAGCTTGGCTGGAATGTTCACTTTTTCGATCTTGCTTATCCAGAAATTTCACATTGCGGTGAATGGCAAGTCGCTGGAGACGAATCTACTCTTATCAAGCATGCACGTCAATATGCGGCTATATTTGTCGCCATTGGTAACAATGATATTCGAGCAAAAAAATTCGCTGAATTTAAAGCGCTTGGCTTTACCATAACCTCACTTATATCTCCTTATGCAACGTTAAGTGACCATATAGAAATCGGCGAAGGTGTTTTAATCGTTGCAAATGCTTGTATTAATATAGGTACAGTTATTGGCGATGGCGTTATTATTAATACCGGCGCTAATATCGATCATGATAATAACTTAGGCGACTTTTGTCATATTTCACCTGGGGTAAATTTAGCAGGAGAAGTCAGTGTTGGAGAACGATGCTGGGTTGGTATTGGCTCATCTGTTATTCACCAAATACACATTGCTAATAACGTTATGGTAGGCGCTGGAGCGGTTATTATTAACGACGTACCAGCCAATGTAACTCTTGTAGGTTGTCCTGCTCGCATTGTTCGACAAGGGTAAAGGGTACTTATGCTAAATTCTCCGTTTTCTCCGTGGCCAAGCTTCACCGAAGAAGAATCAAACGCTGTCAGTCGCGTTTTATTATCAAACAAAGTTAATTATTGGACAGGGCAAGAAGGTCGTGAATTTGAAAAAGAGTTCGCCAAATTTTCTGACTGTAAATATGCAGTTGCGGTGGCTAACGGTACATTAGCATTAGATTTAGCCCTTAACGCCTTAAATATTGGCAATGGTGATGAAGTTATCGTTACTTCTCGAACCTTTATTGCCTCCATCAGCAGTATTATAAATGCGGGTGCTACACCTGTTTTTAGTGATGTTGAATTAGACAGCCAAAACATCAGTGCCGCCACGATTAAAAACCAACTAACGGCCAATACTCGCGCAATTATGTGTGTGCATTTAGCTGGCTGGCCCTGCGAGATGGATGAAATATTAGCACTAGCTAAAGAGCATAACTTATTTGTAATAGAAGATTGTGCTCAAGCTCATGGGGCAAAGTATAAAGGTAAATCCGTTGGAAGTTTTGGTGACGTCGCAGCTTGGTCATTTTGCCAAGATAAAATTATGACCACTGGTGGTGAAGGCGGCATGTTAACCACCAATAACGAGCAGTTATGGCGCAAAGCTTGGGCTTTTAAAGACCACGGTAAGTCATATAAAGCCGTGTATGAGACTCAACACCCTGCTGGCTATCGTTGGCTTCACGAGTCATTTGGCACTAATTGGCGATTAACAGAAATGCAATCGGCTATTGGCAGAATTCAGTTAACACGTATGCCCGTTTGGCAGAAGCTTAGAGCAGAATATGCTGAACGAATTTATTCAGCTTGTCGTCAATATGCATTTTTATCTGTGCCTGTAATACCTGATTACATTCAACATGCGCAATACAAATGCTACGTTCAAGTAAAAACGCACATGTTGCCCGAAGGTTGGTCAAGAGATAAAGTTATTCGAACGATTAATGAGTCAAATGTCCCCTGCTTTTCAGGAAGTTGCTCAGAGGTTTATAAAGAAAAAGCATTTAGTGACACAGTATTTAGACCTAAAAAACCATTAAAAAATGCGGTTGAACTAGGCGATACCAGTTTAATGTTTTTAGTGCATCCAACATTAACTGACCACGAAATAAATAAAACTTGCCAAGTCATTGCAAAAATATTTGCCAACATAGATCAATAAAATTAGTATTTATTAATGACATCCTTTAAAGACTAAGGTATTAATTACCAATAGGATATAATTTAAAAGGACTACACAACTTAAATACGTAAAAGGCAATATTATATGATCAGACCCATAGATCTGATTCCTGGCTACCTAAAGCTAACTATTGCATTAGCTTATGATCTAATAGCATTATCTATCGCTTTTTTCCTAGCCTATTTTATCCGCCTTGGTCTTGAAGACGTTATATTTACGTGGGCCAAATTTCTAGTTTTTCTAAGCACGGCTTTAACAACATTAGCCTTATTCTATTTTTTTGGTGTTTATAGCTCTATTGTTCGCTACTTTAACGAAAAATCTTTTGTTAAAGTTATCAGCCTATTATTAATTTCATCTGTTGTACTCTTTTTATCTGGTCACTTTTTTCAAGCCTTTGTCCCTCGTTCAATTCCGATTGTTTTCTTTGTGTTATCAAGCATTATGATAGCTGGCGCAAGAGTAATTGTAGGTTTAATCGTTGAAAAACATTGGTTTGATGAACGTGAAGGTGTGGTTATTTATGGTGCTGGCTCCACAGGCCGACAGCTTATGACTGCTCTAAATTCAGGTCGTAAATACCAAGCATTGGCTTTTATTGACCAAAAACATCGCTATCATGGACGTAGTCTTTCAGGCTTAAGTATTTATTCCCCTGACAACATTAAACTACTCACCAAAAAATATGGCCAATTTAAAGTATTAATTGCCATTACCCAAGTTGATCCTGAACGACTGAAACAAATCGTTGACCGATTTGAACCTTACGCCATTGAATTACTCACCATTCCAAGCATGTACGACATAGTGTCAGGCAAACACACCATTGATGAATTGAGAGAAATTTCAGTTGATGATTTGTTGGGCCGAGAAGCCGTTTACCCTATTCCTGAATTACTCAGTGCTAATATTGAAAATAAAGTCGTTTTGGTATCTGGGGCTGGTGGCTCAATAGGTAAAGAATTATGTCGGCAGATAATAGAACACAAACCTAAAAAACTTATTATGTTCGATATAAGTGAAGCATTTCTTTACGAAATAAATCAAGAGTTAACTGAATATGCCAATCACAACAAAATTCAAACACCACTTATTGCTCTCATTGGTGATGTAAAAAATGGTATGTTAATGACTCGTATTTTTAATCAACATGCTATTCAAACCATTTATCATGCCGCAGCTTATAAACATGTTCCCATGGTTGAGAATAATGTTATCGCGGGGCTTACTAATAATGTTTTGGGCACTTATGAAATAGCACAAGCTGCAGTTTTTTGTGAAGTAGAAACCTTTGTTTTAATTTCTACAGATAAAGCCGTAAGGCCGACTAATGTGATGGGGGCAAGCAAACGTTTTGCAGAACTTGTATTGCAAGCCCTGGCCAAACGCGATCATAATACTCGTTTTATTATGGTACGTTTTGGTAATGTTTTAGGCTCTTCAGGTTCTGTAGTTCCACTATTTAAGAGACAAATTAAAGCTGGAGGTCCAATTACGGTTACTCATCCAGATATTATCCGTTATTTTATGACTATTCCTGAAGCTGCTCAATTAGTTATTCAAGCTGGTGCGATGGGAGGAGGCGGAGATGTTTTTGTTCTAGATATGGGCGACCCAGTAAAAATTGTTGACTTAGCATACAAGATGACCCATTTAATGGGCCTAACCGTGAAAGATGACGCAAACCCTAAAGGCGATATAACGATTAATTTTAGCGGCCTTCGCCCCGGAGAGAAACTATTTGAAGAGTTATTAATCGATGATTGCGCTAAAACAACCAGACATAAACGCATATTGAGAGCCAATGAAAAATCAATCAGCTGGAGTGAAGTCACTCAATTGTTAAATACACTCACTGATATGATGGCAGAAGAGGATATTGAAAATATTAAAGCACTGTTGCTCGAAGCCCCGCTTGATTATCAACCAGCAGAGCCACCTAAAAGCATGAAAAAACATGCAATTTTTAAAATCAGTTAGTTAACATTTAATATTCTGAATATTTACCTTTCAACAATAGTATCCAAGCCTGAGCATAATCAGGCAAATTTTTATTCGCTTGATGATAATCTTGCCAACCTCGATAACTATCAACTAATAAATCTAATTGAAATAGATTATTGTCAAATGCGCCGCCTTGATCTGCTAAAACGCCTAAACGGCTCACTCTTTTAGTTTGCACATTGGCAGTAGATGACTCATCTTTAACAAGATAACTCACCATAATTAATTTACCCAAGCCTAAATCAGCAACGTTACCAGCAAATGTTACTTGAGGTTTTATCGCAATTTTACTTTGCTGATTATGCCCATAACCCATAATTTCAGGTGTTTCGATAAAATACCAATATCGTGCCTGCTCGCGCTTTCCAATACTGTAATCGTAAGCAATACCGTTATTTCTATGTACATTAAAATAGCGTATTTTACCATCAACTTTTAAGACCCCAGTACCTTGTAATAGCACATCATGCAAAGCTTCTTCAGATAACCAGATCAATGGTTTAGCTATATCATTTTTAACTAATGCACCTGAAATCACTTGCTGACG